>Ga0207686_10000105_pt1 | contig 68972 bp, 49 predicted proteins | sample KBSM24metaG_FD_184396 | JGI IMG/M metagenome (GOLD analysis project Ga0207686, IMG submission 184396) | Miscanthus rhizosphere microbial communities from Kellogg Biological Station, Michigan, USA - KBS M2-4 metaG (SPAdes) (version 2) | ecosystem: Host-associated > Plants > Roots > Rhizosphere >... | reverse complement strand
GGTCGCCCGCTGGGGCTTGCGGCAGATGTCTTCGCTGTTGACCAGGAGCCCCTTCTTGCCGCCCTGCATCTCCAAGACGAACTTGGAGACCGGGGCGTCCGGGACCGCTTCGAAGGTGTTGCGGATCCCCCCGCCCTTGCCGGTGTCGATGCGTCCCACCAGGTCGACGTCGATCTGGCCGTTCAAGGCCGCGACCAGGTCCGGGAGTTCGTGGCTTGAGGACCTGAGGTAGACCGGGCCTTCCAGGGGCTGGTCGAGCAACGGCGTGAGCGCCTTGGCCTTGCCGTAGATCGAGGCCTTGGGGCAGGCGTTGGCGGCGAACTGGACCCTGGTGCAGACGGTGCCGATGTGGCCCTGTTCGAGGAAGGCACTGTGGGGCAGGGTGACCTGGGCGGAGGCGATGTTGGCGTAGTTGCCCTTGGGGTAGGTCAGCACCGCTTTCAGGGCCGGGAAGCGGTGGCGCTTGGTTCCGCCCTTGAGCGAGATCTTCAGGTTCGGCTTGAACCCCAGGGCGTTGCAGCCGCCGACCTGGAAGGGAGAGCTCAAAGCCGCGCTCTGACCCGTCAGCGCCGTCGCCGAGCCCGTCAGGCTCTTCGGATCGCAGTTGGTCGGGTTGAGGGTGAAGCCGGGTCGCCCGAGCTTCACCGCGATCGAGCGGATGTCGAGGGGGATGCCCTGCAGGATCGAGGGCAGCGGATCGCTCACCGCTCGGCCCTGGGCGGTCTCGGGGTCGATGTAGAGGGCGGTGCGGACCACTACGGCTCCGAGGTCGAAGGGGCCGGCCACGGCGGGGGTGATGATCGCCAGGCTCAAGGGGGCTCCCTTGTAGGGGCCGGCTAGGTAGGCGTGGCCCGAGACGTAGACGGGGGTCGGGCCGGAGCCGGCTCCGACGGTGACGGTGCCGACTTCAGAGGCTGCGGGGCAGGACGGGTTGCTCTGCTCGAGCGCTCCCTGGTTCGGATTGCTCCTGGCCTGGGCCTGGGCGATCTGGGCATCCGAGCAGTAGGGGATGCCGGCGAACTTCGCCGCCAGGCCCTTGGGCAGGGTGGTGTCGATCCCGGTCAGGCGCTGGGTGCCGTCGGGGCGGGCCAGGCGCAGGACGAAGGGGGAGTAGGCGCCGGCCTCGGGGGCGATCGTGCCGGCGGTGAAGGCCGGCTTGTTCGGGGCGTTTGCTTCCGAGCTGGGGCAGTTGCCGGAGCCTCCGGCCGCGACCTGGGTCGCGAAGGAGCCGCTGGGGTGGGCGTCGGCGCCTTCCGGGGTACTCCACGGGGTCAGGGTCGAGGTGGTGGTGTAGGTGCCGCAGGCGAGGGGGGTGGTCAATGCGGCGCCGGCGCCGTTGAAGAAGTGCAGGTCGATGTCTTCGAAGGGCAGCTCGGGGTTTTCGGCGAAGGTGGCGGTCAACTGGCCGGTGACGGGATCCGGGGTGACCTTGCCGGCGAGCTTGGCAATAGTGCCGGTCTGTTCGTCTTCGATCGCCAGGTAGATCGAGATCAGGTTCCCAAAGGGGTTCTCATAGGGCTTGGCCAGGTAGATCGCTCCCGAGAGCTTTTCTTCCAGCAGCGGCGTGGAGACTTCGACCGTGCCGAGCTTGGATGCGTTCGGGCACGACTGGGGGGTTTCGTCGAAGTGGATCGGAGCGCCCTGGCCGACCGGGGTGCTGAGGCCGATCTGGGAAACCGAGCAGGCGCTCTGGCCGTTGGCGGATGAGGGGTTGATGGAGAGTCCCGCCGGCAGGGTTACCTGGGCGTTCTTGAGGTTGGCGGTGGCTATTCCTTCATAGCTGCCTTCCTGGGGCTGGTGGAGGTTGAAGTCCAGGCCGGTGGGGCTGTCGGCGACGTTGGTCGTGGCCCTTGAGGAGATCGTCGGGGTGAACTGCGGCGCGTTGCAGCCGGAGACTTCGACCGGGTCGCCCGTGAGGTCGGTGGCGAGGACGGTGCGGTGGTCGAACACGCCCCGCTCGACCCAGCTCGAGACTTCGCCCGGCAGGCTCAGCGGGCCCGAGCCGCAGTCGTTGGGCATGGTCAGCAGGCTGGTCCCGAGCCGTTCGGTCGGGCATTCGAGTTCTTCGGGGGGCGCGCCGATGCATCCCCCTGCCAATCGGCCGCCGCGCATCTGATCGTGCGACTGGTCGGTCGGGCTCCCCCAGAGGGTGACGATCGAGGCCAGCAGCGGCAGCTTGGCCGGAATGTTCGGGGCGTGGGAAGCCAGTTCGTATTCGCCGTCGGCGTTGACGTGCCCGAAGACGTGCACGTAGACGCCGGCTTCGGCGTCGAAGGCGAACTCTGCCGGGTGCCCCGGGGCGGCGGCCATCGCGAAGAGCGGCTTCGGTGGGAAGGGGATCGGTTCATAGCCAACGGCGCGAGTGATCACGAGCGCGACTCCGACCTGGGAAGCCGGGGGGCAACCCGGCCTTCCCAACTGGTCGTCCTCCAATTCGGCCTCGGTGCACTTGACCTTGACCGCGTTCGGGTTGACGTAGAAGCCCCGCGGGAGCGAGAAGTTGAACGTTTCCGGTTCGCCCACGGCGAAGAGCTGCCCGTTCGGCGCCACGAAGCTTGGGATGCCGAGCGTGAAGGTCGCCTGGTAGGGGTGGGCTCCGGCGCGGCCCTCGGCCGAGCCGTCGGCGGCAGAGAGCTGGGCCGAGAAGCCCGCTTCGCCTCCGAGGAAGCCGAAGGGCGGTATCCGCGAGCCGATCTCGGTGGTGGTGCTCGCCGTCTTATCGGGAGCACCGCCGCCACTGAGCGTGACGCTGTTGGTCACCTGGTCCGGTGCCGAGGGCAGGGCATTGACCGGGATGGCCACGGTCATCGACTCCCCCGCCGGGACGTCTTCGGGCGCTTCGCAGGTGACAACCTGGCCGGAGACCTGGCAGCGGTATTCCGTTGCAAGGTTTCCGGTTCGGTTCACCAATAGGGGATAACTGAACTGTTCCATGACGGGTTCAACCCCGACGGGGAGCGTGTCGGTCACGCTCACCGGGCCGTCGGTCGGCGCGCCGCCGACGTTGGTGGCGGTGATGAAATACGTCTCCGTTCCTTCGAGGAACCCGGCTTCGTCGCTGCGCGGGAACACGGTCGGGGTCGAGCGCACGGTCATCGCCCAGGCCGCTTCGTTGTTCACCGCGGCGCCGGCCGCTGCCGGCTGCGGCGCCAGGATCGCGGCGGCGGCGAGGGCCAGCAGCCCCGTCCTCAGCAACATGGACTTGACGGCACTCACTTCGCACCTCCGGAGTTGTGGCTGGCTCTCTTTTGGTGGTGCTTGGCGCCACCCTTCTTGACGCAGACGGACTTGCCGTGGCGCTTGGCGCTCTTGAAGCCCTGCTTGCATTTCGCCTTGCGCTTGCGGGCCGGCTTCTTCTTCTGGGGCTTTTCCGGGGCGCCGGAGAAGGTGGCGCTGCCCGGGCTCGCTTCCGCCGGAGGACCGGCGCCCGCTGCCTTGCAGGCTTCCGGTGAGGTGCAGCGCAACGGTGGCGGCTGGTTCTGACCGGGCAATCCGCCTCCCACCCGGGCGTCATAGATGTCGACCAGCTGATCGCGGTCCTGACCCACCAATTGCTGGGAGGTGAAGATGAAGGCGTTGTCGCCGGTTTCGTCGGCGGCGTCGAAGAAACTCGGTTCGGGGCTGGTGCCACTGGAGAGCAGGAACAGGCAGCCGCCGTTCTGGTCGCTGCGCTCGCAGCTGCCGGTGCCTTTGGCCTCCCACTCATAGACGTCCTGGCACTTGGGGATGGACGCTTGCGACAGCACGATCACGCGCGGGCAGCCGCCGATCCCGTTGGTGTCGGCGGCGACCAGGCGAGCGCTCGACTCGAAGATGAACCGGTTCCCGTCGGCGGAGAGGTTGCGGGTCGGTTCGAGGGTCCTGAAAAGCGACCCGACAGCTCCCGAGTAGCTGTAGAGGGTCGGGATGCCGGGCTGCTCGGCACCGCTCGCGTCGCAGGTCAGGCACTGCACCGAGCTCTCTGCGGCGTCATAGCGGTAGAACTGCGGCACGCCTCCGGTCGGCGCCTGCGTCTGCGGGTGCTGGGAGCGGAAGACCAGCGAGTTCCCGTCCCGGCTCACCCGCGCGGTGTTGTCTAATTCAAACCCGACGCCGCGGATCCAGTTGGCGTCGTCGGCTTCAGTCACGACGGAGCCCTCGGCATCGAGGCGGCCGATGTAAGTAATGCCCCCCGCTTTCGACCAGAGGTAGAGGTTGCATTCCCCATGGGAGAACTGGGAGGCTTCCGTGCAATCCCCGGGAGTAGCGCCTTCCGCCGCGCCGTCGCCCAGCACGCCGTTGGCGACGAAGTAGGCGCGATTGCCGTCTTCGCTCACCCCGAGCACGCCGACCACGTCGGCACCTTCGGGGTCGGAGGCGTCGGGGACCAGATCGGTCAGCTCTTCGCTTTCCGCGTCGTAGCGGTAGAGGTCTTCGCTTTCGTCCGCGGGCCCCGTGGTGGCGTCGTCGGTCAGCTTGCCGGCGCTGGTGAAGAACGCGACCGGAGCGCCCGCGTTGCCGACCTTCCACAGGGTCGCCGGCTTCGCTCCGTTCGGGTCCGGGATTGAGGCTTGGGAGCGCGAGATCTGCACCGTGCAGGCTTTCTCGGGTTCGATGCATTCTTCCTGGCCGTTGAGTGCGCTCTGTGGGGCGAGGACATTGCGGCGCAGGTAGAGCTGGTGGTCGTCGATGGCGGTGAAGAGCACTTCTTCTCCGTCGGCGGAGAGCGCTTCGGCCGCGGCGTAGTAGGTGCCCGCTCCGTAGTAGGGGCCGGCGTAGGCGCCTTCGGGGAGCTCCTCGCCGTCGTTCATCGCGTCCGCCAGGTGCAGCGTCTGGTCGGCGGCGTTCCAGAGGTAGAGGTTATGGACTCCGGACGTGGTTCCCGGCGTCAGCTCGCTGCTCGATTCGAACAGCATCGCCGAGCCGTCGGGCGTTGCGGCGGCGATCGTGATTTCACCCGGTGCGATCTTGGTCAATTGACGCGTCGCGTTGTCGCGCTGATAAAAAGTCGCCCCGAATCCGGGGTTCACAGTCTGGACGTAGGACATGTTCAGGTCCCTGTCGACGCCTAACAGCGCCCCGTATCGCCCGATCGAGGCCGATGGCAACAGACCCAGAGTTGCCCAGGCGGCATCGCTGCGCGTGGCCTGGTAGCTCCCGAATTCCTGGGCGCCTTCGGAGCCCGGCAGGGTCGCCTCAGTGAAGAAAGCGACGGCGTTACCGTCCGGGGATGCGAGCGTCCCACTGCGCTGCCCCCCGATGTTCGCCCCGCCCTTGTCGGGCCCGGTGGCCTGCTCATAGGCGCGTCCGTCAGGCAACCCGCTCAGGGGAATGCCGGCGGCGAAGGTGGTGATGGTGAGGTCGGGACCGTTCGTGGCGTCCACCGAGTTGGTGGCGACGATCCGCAGGTGGTAGGTGGATTCGGGCGCCAGTCCTTCGAGCGTGGTCGAGACTTCGTGTTCGGTGTTGTCGGCGCCGATCGATTCGCTCTCGGGGGTGCTCTGCCCGTAGGCGGTGGTCGGCCCGTACTCGACCCGGTAGGTGGTCGGCGCTCCGCCGGGGACGACCTTCGCTCCGATCGACGCTTCGGTGCCGCCGACCGCAGTGATCGTCGCGGCGTTGATCACCGGTGCCACGGCCGGGGTGGTGAAAGAGACCGGGCCCGCGCTCTGGCGGGTCGCTGCCCCGCCGGCGTTTTCGCCGACCAGAGTGACCTGGTAGTTCGTGCCCGGGAGCAGGCCGGTCGCTTCGGCCGCGATCGCGTGGGCGGTGTCGTCGGCCGCGACGGTGCCGTTCAGGCCCGGGCATTCGGGCGTGCACTGGAAGTGCCAGTGCACGGCGAAGCCCGCTTCGACGTCGGGGTCGGCCGGTTCGGGTTCGGGGGCGTTCGGGTTGATGTGGCCGCTGAAATTCGCGGTGGTCGCGGTGAAGGCTCCAACCGGGTCGATCGAGACGGTGGGCGCGGACACCACTTTGGTGGTGAACGTCGGATTGGGTCCGGCAGAGAAGACTTCGACGAATTCGGCGAAGTTCATCGCGGCGAGGCGGACTTGGTAGCCGGTGCCCGGTTTGAGGCCGGTGAGTTCGGTCGAGACGTTCTGGACCCCCGTTCCGGCGGCGATCGGGCCCAGGTAGGTGAAGGGGCTCCAGCCTTCGGTCGCGGGGTCGGCCGAGTACTCGAAGGCGTAATAGGTTTCCTGGTCGGCGGGGTCGACCGTGCCCGAGACCTGGGCGGTCGCGTAGCCGGCGGTCGGGCTGGGGTCGATCGTGACCGTGGGAGGGGCGGCGGCGGCTAGGGAGGCGCCGAACGCGAGCAGGCCGAGCAGGGCGCCGGTGAAGAGCGCGAGGAGCCGGGCCGGCGAGCCGAGGCCGGTCCCCTGACCCGAAATTGATCCCGCGGACGGTGCCTTCGCGTCGCTTCTCACGTATTGCTCTCCTTGTCCCTTGAGCCCTTCGACTGCGCCGCTCCCTGCGGCCCTGGGCTCTGTTTCCCTGTCCCTGATGTCCCTGGCGACGGCTAACTCAATCCGTCACTGAACTACAACGTACATGAAGCACGCTCAAAGGAGAACATAGAAGTTTGCAACTGTCAAGAGACAGCCACGAAATGGCTCTATAGAGCGGAAATACCGCGAGAGGTTCTCAGCTACTGCGACGCTTCGAGCGCTTCTTCGCCGGCTTGGCGGCTTCCTGCAGGGTGCGTTCGCCGGCTTTCTCGGTCGCCTCGCCCATCGCGATCTGGAACATCGCCAGGACCGCGTCGGAGGCGAGCGGGCGCATGCGGTCGAGGGCTTCGCGCACCTTCGGCCAGTCCTCCTCGGGGCGGCCGGCCTTGTCGAACGGCTCCCAGATCTCCTTGACGAAGAGGTCGACGAAGGTGCGGGCGGCGGCATCGGCCTGGCGGCGCAGCTTGTCGGCGACGTCGAGGGCCGCTTTGGGGCTGACCCCGAGCTCGACCAGAGCGCCGCCGGCGCGCTGCAGGCGCGGGCTGATCGCCTCGATCTTGCCGTCGGGCAGCTCGCGCTGGATGCCGAGCTTTTCGCCGCGGCGGATCATCCGCGGGTCGAGCTCCGTGGCTCCCCAGATCTCGGCCAGCTCGTCGGCTCCAAAGATTTCCGGCGTCTCGTCCTCGAACGGGGCGCGCACGGCGCGGGCGAAGTCGACGATCTCCGCCGAGGACCCCTCGGTGCTCTCGAGCACGCGGCGGATCGCCTCCAGGTTCAGCCCCTCCCCCTGCATTTCCCGGGTCAGTTCTATCCGGGCCAGGTGCTCCTCCCCGTAGTAGCCGGTGCGGCCGTGCACCTCGGGCGGCGGCAGCAGGCCGCGGGTCTGGTGGGCGCGGATGTTGCGGACGGTCATGCCCGTGCGCCGTGCCAGCTCCCCGATCGTCATCTTGCCGTCGGGGGTCTTCGGGCGTTTGGGCGGCGGGCTCATCAGGCCATGGTAAGCGGCCTGATCGAGATTGCTATCCGTTTGGGTACAGCGAGAGGCGCTGTCCGTTCATCTTCCCCCCCGCGTCCGAGCAGAGAAACGCGATCGCCTCGGCGACGTGGTCGGCCGGGGTGAAGGTCGGGAACTCCTTGCCGGGTTCCTCCTCCCGCATGCGCGGAGTGAGGAGCGCGTCGATGACGACGATGTTGGCGGTGGCGCCGCCGGGCTCGAAGCCGTCCGCGTAGGCGAGCGTCCAGGCCTCGGCAGCCGCCTTCGCGGCGGCGTATGCGGCGTTGGTGTTCGAAGGCGCCTGGGCCTGCTTGGCGGAAACGAGCACGAAGCGCCCCTGCGTGCTCGCCGCCAGCTGGTCGTGGAAGGCGCGGGTGGTGTGCTGAACGGTGCGGACGAGCAGGTCGTGGAGCAGGTCCCAGTCGGCGAGCGGCGCCTCGTGCAGCGGCTGCCCCCCACGCCAGCCACCGACCAGGTGCACGAGCCCGTCGACCCGGCCGAAGCGCTCGACCAGGCCGGCGCACCAGCCGCGCGCCGCGTCCTCGTCGAGCAGGTCGACGGCGCGCCCGTCCCAGCGCTCGCCAATATCGAGGTCGGCGCCGACCCCCTCGAGCACCTCCGAGCTGCGATCCGTTCCCGCGACCGTGGCGCCGGCCTCCGCCAGCCGCGCCGCCACCAGCGGCCCCAGCCCGCCGCCGACACCGGCGACGGCGATGACGCGATCCGCGAGCGAGTCCGAGTTCACCTCCCCATCCTTTCGCATCCGGGATACGAGATCCGAGAAGCAACTTTCTGTCTGAGTCATTTGCGAACATGTGTTCGTGCTAGAGACTCCGCCAAGGACCCACCCTCACCGCCGGGAGCGCGCCGTCAATCGCCGCGTCCAAGGCGATATCGGCGAGTTCTCGGCTATGGAGTGGCTGGCAAGCAGGGGTGCCCTGGTCTGGATCCCGCTCGGCCATAGCCCGGATATCGACTTGATGGCGGAGCTCGACGGGCGGTTGCTCAGAATCCAGGTGAAGACGTCGACCCTGTGCAGGCCGACGCCGCGCGGCGCGGACCGCTGGGATGTCGCGATCGTGACCAGCGGAGGCAACCGAAGCTGGGGTGGGATCACGAAGAAGATCGATCGGGGGAGAGTTGACTATCTCTTCGCCCTCGTCGGCGACGGACGCCGCTGGTTCATACCCACCGCTGCACTGGAGGCGACTCGCGCCGTGAAGCTCGGGGGAGTGAAGTACTCGGAGTACGAGGTCGAGCCCGGAACTCCGTTCGAAGCACTCATCTACCCCGACGGCGAGACGAATAGAATCACCCTCCCAATTGAGGGGGAGTGCCAGAGCGGTCAAATGGATGTGACTGTAAATCACACGGCTATGCCTACGCAGGTTCGAATCCTGCCTCCCCCATCCCCCAGCACGCAGGTGTTACTCAGGCCCAAACGGCAGATGACGATTCCGAAGCTTCCTTGCGCGGAGGCTGAGGTAAAACCAGGCGATCGCCTGCGAGTGAGGGCCGACGGTCCCGGCCGCGTTCTCCTCGAACGAATCTAAGCCTGCGCGGCTTCGAGCCGCAATTTCATCTGCTCGTTGAAGGCGTTGATCGCCGACAGCGGGCGCATGAAGACGGTGAGGTCGACGACCTTGCCGTCGCCGTCGAGCTGCAGGTAGTCGATGCCCTCGAGCTCGCGGTCGCCGACCTTGGCCTTGAAGCGGAGGCAGACGCTGTCCTCGCCGGCCAGTTCGTCGACGTAGGTGAGCCCTTCCAGCGTGGCGGCGACATGCGTGAGGACCTGGCCGACCATCTCGCGGCCCTCGAAGCCGCGGAAGAGGATCGGGCTGTGGAGGACGACGTCCTCGCGCAGCGTTTCGGTCATCAGCTCGATGTCCTTCGATTCGGCGGCGACGCGGAATGGATGCGGCTCGGCCATCGCGACTACTCTAAGGCCCATGCCGAGCGACCACTTCTACGCCCGCATCTCCAACTCCCTCGGCGCCACCGGGCTGCGCTGGACCGGCAAGTTGAACGTCCCGCTCTACCGGCTCAGCGGCGGTCGCATCGGCGGCAAGGTCGGGCGCGCCCCGGTCCTCCTCCTGACCACTACCGGGCGCAAATCCGGCGAGCCGCGCACGGCGCCGGTCGTCTACCTCGCCGTCGGCGACAGCGTCAGCCTGATCAACACCAACGCCGGCAACGCCAAGATCCCGGCCTGGTCGTTCAATCTCAAAGCCAACCCCGAGGCCGAGGTCGAGATCGGCCGCAAGCGCCGCCCGGTCCGCGCCCGCATCGCCGAGGGCGCCGAGCACGAAGACCTCTGGCGCCGGCACAACGAGCAGTACGCCGGCTTCGACGACTACAAGGCGAAGCTGGACCGCGAGCCGTCCATCTTCGTGCTCGAGCCGCGCTGAAGCGCGGCTAGCTCGCTTCGCGCAACATCTGGGCCTCGGGCAGGCGCTGCAGCTTTTTCAACGTGTTGTTCTCGATCTGGCGGATCCGCTCGCGGGTGACGCCGAACGTTCTCCCCACTTCCTCCAGCGTCAGCGGCTCGCCGCCGGCGAGCCCGTAGCGAAGTTCGATCACCTGGCGCTCGCGTTCGGGCAGCGCCTGCAGCGCGTTCTTCACGCCCTCCTTCTGCAGGTGCTCGCTCGCTTCCTCGAACGGCTCCAGGACCGCGTCGTCGGCGACGAAGTCGCCGAGCTCGGATTCGTCCTCGTCGCCGACCGGTTTCTCCAGCGAGACCGGCTGCTGGGCGACGCGCTGGATGTCGCGCACGTCGGAGACCGGCCAGCGCAGCTCCTCGGCGATCTCCGCCGGCTCCGGCTCGCGGCCCAGCTTCTGCACCAGCTGGCGCTCGACGTGGGCGACCCGGTTCAGCTTCTCGACCATGTGCACGGGGATGCGGATCGTCCGCGCCTTGTCGGCGATCGCCCGCGTCACCGCCTGGCGGATCCACCAGGTCGCGTAGGTGGAGAACTTGTAGCCACGCCGGTAGTCGAACTTCTCGACCGCCCGGATCAAGCCCAGCGAGCCCTCCTGGATCAGGTCGAGGAAGCTCAGCCCGCGGCCCAGATAGCCTTTCGCGATCGAGACGACGAGGCGCAGGTTGGCCTCGACCATCTGCCGCTTGGCCAGCATGTCGCCGCGCTCGATCCGCTTCGCCAGTTCGACCTCCTGCGCCGCGGTCAGCAGCTCGACGCGACCGATCGAGCGCAGGTAGAGGCGCAGCGAGTCGAGGCTCGGCTCGACCGTGAGATCGAGCTCTTCCTTCTTCGCCGCCCCGTTGGAGTCGCCGCCGCGCTGCTCTTTGTAAGCGCTGACCCCGTCCTCGGCGATCACGTCGACGCCGTGCTCGACGAGATGGGCGTGGAGGCCGGAAACCTGCTCCTTGGTTATCTCGACCTCCTCCAGGGTAGAGGCGATCTGCTCGAAGGTCAGATAGCCGCGCTCGCGGCCCAGGGCCACCAGCCCCCGCAGCTCCTCGATCTCCGCGATCGGGCTCTCACCTGCGTCGCGCTCCATGACATCAGTCGCCGTCTCCAACGGTTCGATGGTCACTCCCTCCACTGCAACTGTCTCCCCATTCCCATGGAGCCGGCCCTGATGCTCCGGCCGCGTCGAAGTATAGGCAGAAAAAGTTTCCGCATTGGGTAAGGCGTCGACACCCGCCGTCGCTTACGCTTCATAAGCAGATGGCCAGCCAGCCCACCTCCACCTCCCCCCCAGCCGCCCCCGACGTCCAGGCCTCCGTACCGAAGACCCAGGTCAGCCTCTCGCGGGTCGGCGTCACCGGGGTCGAGAAGGTGATCCGGGTCAAGGCCGATGGCGCCGAGAATCTCTTCTACGCCGAGTTCGAGTGCTTCGTCGATCTCAACCCGCAGCAGGCGGGCGTCCACATGTCCCGCTTCGAGGAGATCGTCGGCGAGGCGATCGACGAGGTGGTTCTGGGCGAGGCCTTCAAGGCCGAGGTCCTCGCCGCCCACGTCGCCGAGAAGGTGCGCGAGCGCCAGGGCGGGCTGCGGGCCGAGGTCTCGGTCACCGCGCGCTATCCCGAGACGGTCTCGACCCCGGAGAGCGGCAAGAGCACCCAGGAGATCTACGTCCTCTACGGCACCGCGGTCGCCGCCGAGCGGGGCACCCGGACTCTGACCGGCGTCCAGGCCCAGGGCATGACCGCCTGCCCCTGCGCCCAGGAGATGGTCGCCGGCCTCTCGCGCGAACGGCTCGCCGCCGAGGGCTTCGACGCCGAGCAGATCGAGCGCGTCGTCGACGTCGTCCCGATCGCCACCCACAACCAGCGCGGCATCGGCACCCTCCACGTCGGCTGCCCCGAGGGCGGTCCTTCCTGGATCGACGCGCCGGAGCTGCTGCGGATCGTCGAGAGCTCGATGAGCTCGGAGATCTACGAGCTGATGAAGCGCCCCGATGAGATGTCAGTCGTGGTCAAGGCGCACGAAAACCCGCGCTTCGTCGAGGACTGCGTGCGGGAGATGGTGCGCCAGGTGGTCGAGGGCTACCCCGACCTCCCGGACGAGTCCTTCGTCATGGCGCGCCAGGAGAACCTGGAGACGATCCACCGCCACAACGTGGTGGCCGAGCGCTACGGCACTCTGGGCGAGCTCCGCGCCGAGCTCGCCAGCGGCGAGCGGGTCGGGCGGCATGTCTCGATGCGCGACTGGCTCGAGTCATCCTCGGCGTAGAGGGAGTCGGTTCGCCTTGGCGGCGGCCCGCTCGTTCTGCTGCTGCTCGATGCGTCGCCTGAGGCCGAAGAAGTAATCCGCGCCGCTGACGACGGTGACGATCAGGGCGGCGTAGACGAGCAGGTCGACTCCGAGCGGGGCCGGGTTGGCGACGATCAGGCCGATCACGGCGGCGATCTGCAGGCCCGTCTTCAGCTTGCCGAGCCAGCTGGCGGCGATCACGATGCCGCGCTCGTTGGCGATCGTGCGAAGGATCGTGACCGCGACCTCGCGGGCGATGATCACCATCGCCACCCAGGCTTCAAGCCGGTTCAGCGAGACCAGCGAGACCAGGGCGCCGATGATCAGCAGCTTGTCGGCGAGCGGGTCCATCAGCTTGCCGAAGGTGGTGACCGAGTTGCGCGAGCGGGCGAAGTAGCCGTCGAGGCCGTCGGTCAGCGCCGCCAGGGCGAACACCACCGCGGCCAGCTCGTCCCCGTTCGGCGTCTCCCCCAGCAGCGCCACCACCACCACCGGCACCGCCAGGATGCGCAGCAGCGTCAGCGCATTCGGCAGGTTCAGCGGGAACATGCGGCTAGTCTGGCTGACGCGCCGATTCAGGCGGGGAAGCGGTCGCCCCTGCGGCGGCGAGCTTGGCGTCGCGGGCGGCGAAGTACTCCTCACCCTCGATGCTGATGTGGGGGACGATCCGGTCCATCCAGCGCGGCAGCCACCAGGCGCGCTTGCCGAGCAGCACCATCACCGCCGGCACCAGCAGGCAGCGGACCAGGGTCGAGTCGATCGCGATCGCCACCGCCAGGCCGACCCCGAACTCCTTCACCACCGGGTCGCCGTTGAGGACGAAGCTGGTGAAGACGCAGACCATGATCGCCGCCGCCGAGGTGATCACGCGGCCGGTGTTGGCCAGCCCTTCGATCACCGCCCGCTTCTCGTCGCCGTACTTGGTGAAGTGCTCGCGCATCTGCGTCAGCAGGAAGACCTCGTAGTCCATCGAGAGTCCGAAGAGGATCGCGAACATCAGCAGCGGCACGAAGCTGACGATCGGGATCGCGTGGTCGAGCCCGATCAGCGACGAGCCCCAACCGAGCTGGAAGACCGCCGTCACCACCCCGTAGGCGGCCGCGACCGAGAGCAGGTTCATCGCCGCCGCCTTGATCGGCACCAGCAGCGAGCGGAAGGCGATCAGCAGGACGAAGAAGCTGAGGGCGACGACGATCGCGATCATCAGCGGCAGCTTTTCGGCGATCTGGGCGCCGAGGTCGATGTAGCCGGCGGTCTGGCCGCCGACGTAGGACGCCGCCCCCGTCCCCTGCAGCGCCTGCGGGATCGTCGTCTCGCGCAGCCGTTCGACCAGTTCGACGGTGGCGTCGGCCCAGGGCTCCGACTGCGAAAGCACGGTGAAGACGGCGACCGTCCCCTGCTTGTCGAGCGTCGGTTCGCTGACCGCTTCGACGTCGGCGGCGCCGTCGATCGCCTTCTCCAGCTTCTGCAGCACCGGTTTCGCTTCCGCCGGCGACTTGAATTCCGAGGCGACCAGCAGCGGCCCGTTGACGCCCGGCCCGAAGCCCTTGTTGAGGCTGTCGTAGGCCTGGCGCGAGGTCGTGTCCTTGGGCAGGGCGCTGATGTCGTTCTGACCGAGCTCGAGCTGGAAGATCGGCAGCGCCAGAACCACCAGCACCACCAGGGCGACGATCGCCGAGCGCCAGGGGCGCCCCGCAACCCGCTCGGCCCAACGCCGCCAGCCGTGCGGCTCGGAGTCCTCGGGACCGCCCTTGCCGCGGCGGATGCTGAGCGAGTCGATCCGCGGCCCGAGCGCGCCCAGCATCGCCGGCAGCAGCGTCGCCGCGGCGAAGACGGCGACGACGACGGCGATCGCGGCGGTGAAGCCGAGCGTGCTGACCAGTGGGATGCCGGCGAAGGCGAGCGAGCAGAGGGCGATCACGACCGTGAAGCCGGCGAAGACGACGGCGCCGCCGGCGGTCGCGGTGGCGCGGGCAATCGACTCGCGCAGCTCCATCCCTTCGGCCAGCTGCAGTTTGTGGCGGGTGACGATGAAGAGCGCGTAGTCGATCCCGACCCCGAGCCCGATCATCGTCGCCAGGGTCGAGGCGACTCCCGGCACCTCCAGCACGTGCTCGAGCAGGCGGATGATCGAGAGCGCGCAGGCGAGGCCGATCAGGGCCGAGACGATCGGCAGCATCATCGCCGTCGCGGTGCCGAAGGCGAAGAGCAGGATGATCACCGCGGCGGTCAGCCCGATCGCCTCGCTGACCTCGGTCGAGGGCTTGGAGAGCTGCTGGCCGACGTAGCTGCCGGCGGCGGTGTGGAGGCCGGCGGCGCGGGCCGGCTGGGCGGTGTCGAGGATCCGCTGCGCCTCGACTTCGTCGATTTCACCGGGCCCGAGGCTGAGCACGACCGGGATGTAGCCGACCTGCTGGTCCTTGCTGAGGAAGTTGGCGCCCTGCGGGGTGAGCGGGCTGGTGGCCGAGTTGACGTCCTTCAGCGCTTCCAGGTTCTTCACGGTTTCGGCGACGGCCGCCGCGTACTTCGGGTCGGTCAGCTTGGCGCCCGCGGGCGCTTCGAAGACCAGCGGGTTGCTGCCGTAGGCCTGCTGGGGCAGGTTGTCTTCCAGCAGTTCGGTCGCGGTCGTCGAGCCGCTGCCCGGCAGGGTCAGGTTTTCGCTGGTCTTGCTGCCGCCCGCCTGGCCGATCAGGACCAGGGCCACCGCGAGCACGATCCAGGTGCCGATCACCGGCCAGTGGTGACGCGAGCAGAAGCGGCCGATCGCGTAGAGGGGGCCGGTCATTCGGCTTCCTTCGACGGCGGCGGCGAAGTTCCGTCCTCGAAGGCACCGGGAATCGATTCCGCAATATCGGCACCAAGCGCCCGCCGCAGCACGACCAGGTGCTGGGCCTGGTCGGCGGCGACCGAGCCGAGCAGCGAGCGCGGCCAGGGGGCGGTGAGATGGGAGATCGCGCGCAGGTCGTAGGCGATCGAGGCGCTTTCGACTTCGTAGAGGAATCCGAGCGCGTCGGCCTGCGTCTTCAACCCTTCGCTTTCGATCTCTTCTTCCTCCGGCTCGGCCTTTTCGCCGAGCCCGCGCAGGGCCTTGACCGTGGCGTCGACGTGCTCCTGTTCGGCGGCGCGGAATTCGCGGGCGCTGGTCAGCGCCGGGCCGGCGAGCAGCGGCAGCGTGCGCTCGTAGGCGCGGACCGCGGCCTGCTGGCGGGCGAGGACGTCGTTGAGGATTTCGGCGTCGGCGGCTTTGTCGGGGACCGCGGTGGTCGTCGTCCCGCCGCCACCACAGGCGGCGAGCAGCGCGGCCAGGACCGCGGCGGTCGCCGCGAGGACAAGGGCGCGCCGCGCGGCGCCGCCGCGCGTGATTCGGTTCGAGGCCATGGCGAGGCGGACAACCCTATGAGCAAAGGCAACGGCGAGGTGCTTGCCGCGCTGGCGGCCGAGGTCCACGGCTGCCGCAGGTGCCCGCGCCTGGTCGAGTGGCGCGAGGCCGTCGCCGCCGACCCGCCGCGCCGCTACCGCGGCGAGGACTACTGGGCGAAACCGGCCTCGGGCTTCGGCGACCCGGCGGCGCGGGTCGCGATCGTCGGCCTCGCGCCCGCCGCGCACGGCGCCAACCGCACCGGCCGCATGTTCACCGGCGACCGCTCCGGCGACTGGCTCTACGCGGCTCTGCACCGGGCCGGCTACGCCAACCAGCCCCAGTCCGTGGATCGCGGCGACGGCCTGCGCCTGCGCGACGCCTACGTGACCGCGATCGTCCGCTGCGCGCCGCCGGCGAACAAGCCGACGACCGGTGAGCGCGACAACTGCCTGCCCTACCTCGAACGCGAGCTGGAGCTGCTCGAGCGCTGTCGCGTCGTCGTCGCCCTCGGCTCCTTCGGCTGGGACGGCTTCCTGCGCGCGGCCCGCGCCCTCGGGGCCGAGGTGCCGCGGCCCAAGCCGCGCTTCGGCCACGGTGCCGAAGCCGACCTTGGCCGCTGGCAACTGCTCGGCTGCTTCCATCCCAGCCAGCAGAACACCTTCACCGGCCGCTTGACCGTGCCGATGATCGACACGGTCTTCGCGCGGGCGCGGGAGCTCTCGGGCTAGCTCTTCTTCTTCGTGGGCGCGACCTTGCCGTCACCCGACGGCGGTGCCTCGAACCCCATCATCGCCACCGAGACGGGCATCCCGGGCGCGTCGGCCTTGGCGAGGCGGGCGGCACTGGAGCTCTGGATCGCGAGCGCCTTCTCCAACATCTCCTCGAGCCCGGTCTTGAGCTCCTCCCACCCCTGCTCGTCGACGATCATCGGGGTCCAGCTGAGGTGGCGATCGGAGTGCTTGTCGAAGGTGCCCGCGAGCAGCGCCGAGGAGGCGTCGTTGATGATCGTTTTGAGCGCGCTGGCGCTGAGGCCGGGACGGATCGAGTCGGGTATCGCGGCCCATTCCTTGGCATCGAGGAAGGCGCGGTCGGTGGCGCGGTAGTAGTGCTCCATCGCACCCCGCCGCGGGGCGGTGTCGACGAGCTCGATGCACTCGCATTCCTTCAGGACTTTGATGTGGTAGCTGACGTGGCCGACCGACTCGCCCAGCTCCTTTGAGATTTCGTTCGGGCTGGCGACTCTTTCGTTGAGGATGGCCAGGGCGTGGACCCGCACCTGGTGGCCCATCGCCCGGACCAGGCGCTGATCGACGGTGCCGCGATGGCGGCTCACCTTCGTCGTTCCCTGCTTGGTCTTGCTCGTCTTTGCGGGAGTCAAGCGGATCTCCGATCTGCTGCGGTTGAGAAGGACGTGTCCTCTGAGCACTCCATGGCATTAGTTGTATACCGCGCCCGCCCAAGAATTGCAGGTACTTTTCACATAGTTTTCGACTACCGGAACTATTTCTAGCAATACGTCGGTCTCCACCATTGACGTACATCGCCGGCCTGGGCCGGCCACAAATCAGGGGGAACCAGATGACGATCACGGTTGAGCGAGTAGTCCCGATGATCTCGATCCACAAGGTCGGCTGAGGCCGAGTCGCATGCGTCGACCTCGGATAAAGCGCACCACGGAGCCGATCGGCTCGCCGGACGGCGACATCTACCTGATGCGTCCGAGCGCCGACAGCGACATTCGAATCGAGAAGCCCGATGAGGAAGAACGGCAGCTGCTGGAGTCGCTCGATGGCGAGCACACGCTCGAGCAGCTGCACGAGAAGTTCGGCGAGGAGGCCGTCGGCGACCTGATCTCCCAGCTGCAGGAGCTGGAGATCGTCGAGGACGCCAGTGACGACGACCTCGTTCCCGCGGCGGAGCTGGCGCGTTTCGACCGCCAGCTCCGCTACTTCAGCGACATCGGCAGCCAGGAGCTGACGCCGTCGGAGTGCCAGCGGCGCCTGCGCGACGCGAAGGTGGCGATCCTCGGCGTCGGCGGCCTCGGCGGCTCGGCGGCGATCTGGCTGGCCAGCATCGGGGTCGGCGAGATGTGGCTGGTCGACGGCGACCGGGTCGAGGCCAGCAACCTCAACCGCCAGATCCTCTTCGCCGAGGCGGAGATCGGGCTGCTCAAGGTCGAGGCGGCGACGGCGCGGCTGCGCGCCTTCAACTCGGGGATCCGCATCACCTCGACAGCGCGGCGACTGGAGAGCCAGGCCGAGATCGCCGACTTCATCGATGGCGCCGACGTCGTCATCGACGCCGCCGACTGGCCCGCGCACGACATCGAGCGCTGGTGCAACTCGGCCTGCTTCGAGGCCGGCATCCCCTACATCACGATGAGCCACTTCCCGCCGATCGCCAGGGTCGGCCCGCTCTACATCCCGGGCAGGACCGGCTGCTTCGCCTGCCAGGAGACCGCCTACCGGCGCGAGTACCCGCTCTTCGACGTGGCGGTCGAGCAGCGCCGCGCCAAAGCCTCGCCGGCGGCGACGCTGGGGCCGGCCTGCGGCCTGATCGGCGGCCAGGTCGGGCTCGACGTCATGCACCTGCTGACCGGCCTGGCCGAGCCCTCGACCCTCGGCTCCGCCCACATCTACGACCTGCGGACGATGGAGGTCGACCGCGAGCCGGTGGTGCCGGAGCCCAACTGTCCCGTCTGCGGCCACCTGCAGCCGGCGGCGCCGATGAAGGAGACGGCGGAGGGGTAGGCGCTCCTAGCGGGTCGAGCCGCGCGCGTAACGGCCGGCCGGATCGAAGAAGAGGACAAGCCAGAGCAGAGCCGTGAGGCCGGGGGCAATGAAGGCGATCGGAATCGAGACCAGGAAGACGCCGCCGATGTACATCGAGCGCAGGCGGGATTCGCGGTGGGTCGCGTCGTCGATCGAGGTGAGCCCGGCCCGGCGAGCGTCCGCCGCCATGTACATCCCGATCAGCACCACGGCCGCGAGGTTGGCCGCATAGAGCGCCACCGCCGGCGTCTGACCGCCGTAGTCGCCGAGCACCTCACTGGAGAATGGGATCAGGACGATGAAGCCGAGGTAGAGCAGGTTGAGCCCGATCAGCCGGCCGTCGAAACCGGTGACGTCGCTGAAGAAGCCGTGGTGGACGACCCAGAAGCGCCCGATCACGGCGAAGCTGATCGCATAGGCGAGCAGGTTTTCCCGTTGGTCCCAGAGCGCGCTGGCCAGGTGGTCGCTGGGCACATGGGAGCCGATGCTGAGATTGAGCACCAGCAGCGTGATCGCGATCGAGAAGACGCCGTCGCTGAAAGCGACGATCCGCGAGAACTCGATCTCGTTCCCCTCCCGCTGTTTCGATCTTCTCTCCCGGGCCACCGCCGGGGATCATCGCCACCGGGCGCGACGGAACCGCGCCCCGATCCTCTTAGAATGGCCCGAGCCCGCCGGCGTAGCTCAGTTGGTAGAGCACTTCATTCGTAATGAAGGGGTCCCCGGTTCAAGTCCGGGCGTCGGCTCTAGTTCGTTGGGTGGGTCAATCTCTGGCCCGTGAACTAGTCAATGGCCGAGACGACTGCCGAGGTAGAGCCACAGCACCCAACCGCTCGCGATCATTAGCCCTGCCATGAGAGCAAGCCCCCACGTCTCGCCTTCCCCAGGGACCGCAACGTTGGCCCCAAATAACGATGCGACGAGGCTAGGGCCCAAAATGATTCCACCGAGCACAGCCACGGTTCGCTGAAGGCGGTCGCTGCGCTCCTGGTTCTGCTGCCCGAGAGCCACTGCCTCGCTCGTCGAGAGGGCAGATATCAGACTCAGGTCAGTGCGTAGACGGTCGCGCACTCTCACAATTGCCCGGTTGGCCGCCTGCAGGGACTCACCGATTCGCTCGCTCTCATCCGTCGCAAGGAAATGCATCGGCGGATCGTGAGACGTAGGGTCTCCGGCAAGCGCAATTGCAACGTCAACCAGGTCGACGATCGCGCTGAACTGCGCAAGATCGCGAATGTCATCCCGCAGATCGCGACGTGGCTCTCTTGCCGCTGCAAAGAGCCTGCTCTCCCATCCGTCGATGGCTCTTGGCAGCTCCTCCTGTGCGATCTGCCCGATCTTTTCCCCCACCCAGGCGAGAAAACTCTCGGCGACGGACCCGACAGGCCCGTCCTCTCGTTCGATTTCCCCCCGAACCTGCGAAAGGTAACTAGGACCGCTACTCGCCCAGTCGGTCTCAAATTTCACGACATGCTCTGCAGCGCTTCGTTTCCTCAAGTGCTCCGCGGCACCGCCGCCAATCGCCCCCGGAACGCCAGAGGGGGTCGGAGGGTGAAGCTCAACCCGCTGCGGTATCTCGGGATAGGCGCGTGCCGCCTCCCACGCGACTACCACCGCATCCCTTCTGGCGACTATCCGCGCCCTTCTCTCTATTAGGAATGCCTCATCACGATCACCTTCAAGCAGCAGCGTGGGGATCGCAACTACCCGAAATACGGTCGTCAGCTCGTTGAGGATCGTCGGGTCTTCGCCACCCCGTACCTGGAAGATCGTGAACGACGGGCTTGGCTCGGCCATCGTCATGTAGGCGGCGACCTGATGAGCCATGCCACCGAAAGCGCCATCCAGGGAGGACTCAAGCTGATCCACGGCCTCCTGCTCGGCCATGATCACCTCCAGATAAAAAGAACCCTCCGGTTCCGCTCCTAACGCATCACGGACTTCATCTAGCCCCAGCGGATCGGAACTTGCGGCCGAGCCGTTGGGGGTCCAGGTCCGTGCGGTCGTCTCGCCGTTCGCAGGTCGCCAACTGAAAGCTCGAATGTGCACCCAATCATGGAATCGGAGAAGCCGGACGTCGCCGATCGCCTCGGTGTAGGCCCCATGCAGGGAGCTGCGAAGTGTTGCTCAGGAGGTGGAATCGCGGCTATCGGGCAGCTCACCGTGAGCCGACTCGAGATCAGCCAAGTCGACGAGATCTCGTTCGCGCCCGGCCAGCCTCTTCATCGCAACCAGATCCGCGAGGGAGCAGATCGGGGCCTCAACCCCGTCGACCCGTCGCGCTTCTGAGCGCTCCAGGAGGTCGGAGAAGGCGAGCCCGGCCGCTGCATCCGAGAGAAGATCCAGTTCGCCGTGTGGGGTCGACAAGTGAATCGTCCGATCTCCGGCGATCCCGCTCTCAGGGATCGGTGAACCATCAGGCCTGGTGGCCCCCCATTGATCGACCACGGAGCGGATTCGGTCGAGATTGTCGGGGTCGGGGTCGAACACGGCATCGATGTCTCGCGTCGCTCGCACGACTCCGTGGCGAATCAGGGCGATTCCTCCAATTAGCACGTAGCGGACCCCTGCGCCGTTGAGGTCGTCGAGGATTCGACCGAAGCCGGTCAACGCGCGGAGGCGAGCTCGGCGGCCTGGAGGCTCAGCGTAATTCCCTCCGACAGCAGCTCGTCGGGATCACGAGATGCGTCTTTGATGAGGCGGTATCGACGCCATTCCTCACCCGCCCGGGCATCCTCGCCACGGGCCTCTGCCTCACGAGCACGAGCGCCGGCTTCCGTTAGTCGATCTGCTGGAGACGATTTCGACATTCACGGCAGGATAGCCCCGAGCCTCGCGGTCGGCTTGAGATTCCGTGTCCCGAAATATGTCCCCAACTCTGCAGTTCTGTATCGAACTCAGCCGAACTCCTTGGACAGGATCGAGCCTGATCAACCTTGATCCGGCGCAAATTTCGCGTTCGTAATGAAGGGGTCCCCGGTTCAAGTCCGGGCGTCGGCTCTAGATAGAGGTTTCCAAAGTCGTCTACGCCCCGAGCGCCCCACGAGGATGCGACAGCGATCGAATCAGTGCGGGGCAACCGGCTAGCGAGGCGGCGTCCGGAACTTCTTGTCCTTGCCATAGGCCGTCCCGCCCGCGTTCGTCGCTACCAAACGGAAGTGGTAGGTAGTTCCGGGCCGCAGACGATCCACTCCCTCTTCGACTTCCGAGGAGTGGCGCCCAGAATAGAATTCTTCGGGCTGCCCTGGCGGAAACCATCGTCCGTACGACTTCGTTCTTCCGACTTGGAACTGAGCGGTAGTCGAGGAGCCACGAGCATTGACGAACCCTATGAGTACCGCTTCCGTCTTGCCGATTCCGTAAGCGAAAGCGGTCCGTGCGTAGGGCGGGAGAGGTCCGGCCGGTTCATCAACCGCCCCGGCACTTGCGATTTGTCCGCCAGCGGCCAGAATGAAAAACGCGGTAGCGACCACCGCGATTAGAGAGAATCTCGGATGACGCGAACGCATTCGGAGGGGCTTAGCCGCCGGCCACCGCCAGGCGGTCTTGTCTATACGCGACGAACGCGAACTCATAGACGGCCATCGCAGGTTGGAAGGCGAACATCGAAGAAGTTGCCATCCCTCAAGGTGACGACGACGATCCGCGAATACCAGGCGCGGCCTTCGCAGGTAATCGGCTGGACGGCAATGACTCGGACGCGGCGCCTGCTGCGCTCATTCACCCCGTAGGCCGCCCGGGTGGGGTTGGCGCCCCAATGGCCCCACTTCATGCCCTTGATCGGGATCCCCCACAACTCCCTTTTTCCCGTATCCCCGAAGGTGGCACCGACTCGGCTGGGCCTGAGGGGTGTAGCGACGGGTCTCCGGGTGGAAGCAGGCGATCACGGGACCCGCCTCTGCGGGCGGCCGAGCATCCGTGGACGAGGGCGGGGCAGACAACAGCAGAGCGAAGCTGACAGCCACCACCGAGCAGGCGAGGGCAGCTGGGTTTTTCACCGTGGTCATCACGACCGGGAAGACTCGAGCCGTCCCTCCAGTCCCTCCAGCTCTCCGCCCTTGCCGACCGCTTCGTCGATCGTCGACCAGGGAGAGGCGCGCAGGCGCTTGGAGAGCCCTCGGTTCATGCGGTTGGCCCAGAGGGGCCCCTGGTAGACGAAGGCGGTGTATGCCTGCAGCAGACTGGCACCCGCCAGGATGCGCTGCCAGGCGTCTTCCGGGGTCTCGATCCCGCCGACCGAGATCAGGGTCAGGCGGCCGGCGGTCCTGGCGTGGAGCCGGCGCAGGACCTCGAGCGAGCGTGCCTTCAGCGGCGCGCCCGATATCCCGCCGCGGTGGGAGGCGCGCTCGATCTCCTCGGCGCTGTCGGGAGCCAGGTCGAATCGCACAGTGGTGTTGGTGGCGACGATCCCGTCGAGCTCGAGGGAGAGGGCCAGATCGGCGATGCGGTCGACCTCGGCATCGCTCAGGTCGGGCCCGATCTTGACCAGGACGGGTAGCTCGCGCGAGCTCCGCCGCGCCGCCGCCCGCACCCCTTCGACCAGCGGGGTCAGCGACTCGACCGCCTGCATCCGCGTCAGCCCGGGGGTGTTGGGCGAGCTGACGTTGATGACCAGGTAGTCGGCGTGCGGGGCGAGCAGGCCGGCGCTGGCTTCGTAGTCGGGGACGGCGTCGGCGAGGTCGACCTTCATCGTCTTGCCGACGTTGGCGCCGAGGACCTCCCGCCGCGGCTTCGCCAGGCGCGCCGCGACCGCCGCCGCGCCGTCGTTGGGGAAGCCCATGGCGTTGAGGAGCGCCCGGTCCCGCGGCAGCCTCGAGACCCGCTTGCCGGGGTTGCCCGGCTGCGCCTCCGCCGTCACCGTCCCGACCTCGACGAAGCCGAAACCGAGCCCGCACAGCCCCCGGAACCAGGTCGCGTTCTTGTCGACTCCGGCCGCCACCCCGAGCGGCGTGCTCAGCCACAGACCCAGTGCCCGCACGGCGAGGCCCTCGTCGCGGGGCTTGAACAGCCAAGCAAGGAGCGGGGCGACGCCGGGGATCGCCGTCAGCAGGCGCATCGCCGCGGCCGCCAGCCGGTGCGCCCGCTCCGCGTCGAGGCGGCTGAGGACGCCCCTGAAGAAGGCCCTGTAGATCACTTCTTCTTGCGCCGTTCGAGCACTTCGCCGAAGGATTTCTCGACCTCGGCGGTGAGGGTCATGCGGAAGGTGGCGTTGAGGGCCTCGACCGCGAGCGGGCGCAGCCGTTCGATCGACTCGATGATCTCGGCCCAGCCCTCGTCGGGACGGCCGGCTTCGTCGAACGGCTTCCAGAGTTCGTCGACGAAGAGGCTGACGAAGGTGCGGGCGGCCGACTGCGAGTTGCGGCTCAGCTTCTCGATCACGGTCAGCGCCGCCGGCAGCGGGATGCCCATCTTCAGCACGTCCTCGGCGGCCCGCAGCAGCGCCGGGCTTGGGGCTTCGAAGCGCTCGTCGCCGAGGTCGACGAGGAGGCCGAGCTTCTGCGCCTTGCCGAGCAGCTTGTCGTCGTCGACCTGAAAGCGCTCGATCAGCTCGGCCCGGGTCAGGACCTCGGGGGCCTCGGTGGCGAAGGGGGCGGTCACCGCCTGGCGCAGGCCGACGAAGCGGTCGGCGTCCGCCCCGTGCTCGCCGATCAGACGGGAGATCGCGCTGAGCTTGAAGCCCTCCGCCTGCATCTCCTGGATCAGCCGCAGGCGGGCGACGTGCTGGGGCCCGTAGTAGCCGGTGCGGGCACGGACCTCGGGCGGCGGCAGCAAGCCGCGGGACTGGTGGTTGCGGATGTTGCGGACCGACATCCCGGTCTCGTAGGCGAGCTGCTCGACCGTGAGCGTCGCCTCCTCGGCGGGGGCGTCGTCGCGCCTGGAGTCGGGGGATTTCGCCATCTGTGACGATTCTACCTAAGGAATGTAACCTCGAACGAGGTAACGTTGTGTGAAGTAACCAACTTCGAATTTCAATCTTGGAAGGGACTCGCTAATGACGCGCATCTTCGGATCGCTCGCAGCCGCCCCGCCCGCCGGTGGCGCCGAACTCGGACAGATCGTGATCGCCACGGTCGCGGCGACGCTGGTGACGGCGGCGCTGCTCTACCTCGGCTTCGGCCACCGCTCCGGCCGGGTGAAGCTGCTCGAGCGCTGGGCCGCCCGGGCCGAACGCCTCGCCGGCATGCCCGGCTGGTCGGTGCTCCCGGCCGCGATCGCGACCGCCTCGCTGCTGACCGCCCTGTTCGGCATGTACTGGGACATCTCGCTGCACATCGACAACGGGCGCGACCCCGGGCCGCTGGCCAACCCCGCCCACTACTTCATCCTCGCCGGCCTGTTCGGGATCTTCACCGCCGGCTTCGTCGCGATGGTGCTGCCGCGGGAGAAGCCGAGCGCGGTCGCAATTCGCCTCGGCCGCGACTGGTGGGCACCGCTCGGCGGCGTCCTGATCTGCGCCTGCGGCGCCTTCTCGCTGATCGGCTTCCCGCTCGACGACGTCTGGCACCGCCTCTTCGGCCAGGACGTCACCCTCTGGGGGCCGACCCACCTGATGCTGATCGGCGGTGCCGCGATGACCCTGGTCGGGATCGCGGTGCTGACCGTCGAGGGGCTGCGGGCGAACGCGGCGCTGGCGCGGCCGCGTCAGGAGGCCGGCTCGACCCGGGCGGTGCGGGCGATCGCGCTGACCGGCGGCCTGATGCTGGGGCTCTCGACCTTCCAGGCCGAGTTCGACTTCGGGGTGCCGCAGTTCCGCCTCGTCTTCCAGCCGATGCTGCTGATGCTGGCGGCCGGGCTCGGGCTCGTGCTCGCCCGCATCTACGGCGGCCGCGGCGCGGCACTGGGAGCGGCCGGCTTCTTCATCGTCCTGCGCGGCGCCCTGGCCCTGGCGATCGGGCCGCTGCTGGGGCAGACGCTGCCGCACTTCCCCCTTTACATAGTCGAGGCGCTGGTGGTCGAGGCGATCGCCCTGCGGGTCTCGACCCAGCAGCCGCTGCGCTTCGGGCTCTGGTCGGGGCTGGGGATCGGCACCGTCGGCCTCGCCGCCGAGTGGGCCTGGTCGCACCTGTGGATGCCGCTGCCCTGGCCCGCGGCGATGTTCCCGGAAGGGGCGCTGCTCGGCTTCGCCGCGGCGATGGCCGGGGCCCTGATCGGGGCCTGGATGGGCTCGCACCTGACGGTCGAGCGGGGCGAGCGCCGGCCGCTCCTGCGCGGCGCCGCGGTTTGCGCGGCCGTTGTCCTGACGGCGCTCGTCGTCTACGGGCTCGACACCTCGACCGAGCGAGGGATGAGCGCCCGAGTGGCGCTGCACGAGGTCGGCGGCGACGATGGCGGCCGCGAGGTGCGGGCGACGGTGGACCTCCACCCCGCCGACGCCGCGAGCGGGGCGGAGTGGTTCGACGTCACCGCCTGGCAGGGCGGTGGGCTCGTGGTCGACCGGCTCAAGCGCACCGGGCCGGGCCGGTACACGACCACGCGCCCGATCCCGGTCTACGGCAGCTGGAAGACGATGGTCCGCCTCCACCGCGGCGACTCGCTGGCGGCGCTGCCGATCTACCTGCCCCGCGACGCGGCGATCCCGGTCGGCGAAGTACCGGCCCGGGCGAGCTTCGACCGCGGCTTCCGCGACGAGCACAAACTGCTGCAGCGCGAGCAGACCGGCGGCGACCCGCTCCTGGTCGTGGCCGCCTACTCGGTGGTGATCGGAGTGGCGCTGTCGCTGCTGGCGCTGCTGGCCTGGGCGCTGCACAGGCTCGCCTTCGGGGTGCGACCGCGGCGCCGGCGCGGGCGCCACGGCGCCACGGTCGCGGGGCTCCAGCACGAGGGCGGCCGGTGATCCTGCCGCTGGCCCACCACAACGCCATCGCGGCGCTGCCGGTCTTCGCGCCGGCGATCGTCGTCTGCCTCGTGCTCCTCGTCCACTTCCTGCGCGAGCGGCGGCACTGGGACGAGGAGCCCGAGGGCGGAGACGACGCCGCGGGGAGCTCTTCCCGCTCCTCCTCCTAGGCGGCGAGCCGGCGCTCGATCGCCTCCGCGTAGGCGCCATGCAGGGTGCTGGAGGGGCGCGTGGCGACGATCCCGTAGGCCTCCGCCATCGCTCGCGCCAGCGTCGCCTTGAAGGTGCGGCCGTGCCAGGCGTGGGCTTCGGCGGCGCGGCCGACGTGGAGGTGGGTGAGCTCGTGAAGCAGGGTCTCGAGCACGTCGCCGCGGCGAATGCCCGGGTAGGCGGTGACGGAGAGGCGGAACTCGGCCGGCACGGCGAAGCCGAGGCGGTTGGGCCGGGCGCGGGCGCGGCGCACCTTCAGCTCCGGCGCCCGCGCCGCCAGCGGCCCGCCGGCGAAGACCGGCAGTGCCCGCAGCCTCTCCAGCTCCCGATCGAGCGGGACGCCGGCGACGTCGTAGTAGGACCGCGGCCGGGGGCGCGGTGAGCGAGGCGGTGAAGGGACGCCCGGAGCGACTCGCTCGCGCCGGCGCCGGAAGAGGGCTGCCATAGGGCCGAAGTCTCGCAACCGGGCGGGCGCCGCCTCAGACCTGGCAGCGGCGGCACCAGTAGGTGGTGCGGTTGGCGTCGCCCTGGCCGCGCGAGGAGACGCGGCCGTGACAGACCGGGCAGGGGCGGCGGGCGCGGTAGACGGCGTAGGTGTGGCGGCGGTCGGCCGCCGCCGCCAGCATCTGCTCGCGGGCGACGAGGAGGACTGCGCTCAGCTCCTCGTCGTCGAGGTCGCCGACCGGGCGCCAGGGGTCGACGCGGGCCGCGAAGCAGGCCTCGCTCTTGAAGATGTTGCCGATGCCGGCGACCAGAGTCTGGTCGAGCAGGGCGTCACCGAGGCCGCGGGCGGGATCGGCGCGGAGGCCCGCGACGATCGCGCCGAGGTCGAGCTCCGGGGCGAGGATGTCGGGACCGAGCCGGGCCAGCTGCGGATCGCGGCGGACGCGGTCGGCGGCGATCAGCCGCAGCGTCGGCCCGCCGAACTGGACCGCTTCCTGCCCCTCCCCCGCCAGCACCGCCCAGGCGGAGCGGCGGGGCTTGCGCCAGGGGGCGCCGCGCGGGTAGACGTGCCAGGAGCCGTTCATCCCCATGTGGCTGTGGAGGACGACGTCGCCGAAGCGCAGCAGCAGATTCTTGCCGTGGGACTCGACCGCGTCGAGGCGGCGTCCGTCGAGGCGCTCGATCCGGGCCGCCCGCCCGCGCGGGTTCGGCGCCGAGGCCGCGACCGTCTCCCCGGTCAGAGCGGCGTCGAGGCGCCGGGCCGCGCGCAGGATGGTGTCGCCCTCTGCCATCGATTGATCATGACCGCCCGCGACCAGCGGCTAGATTGCGGGTGTGCCTCGACGACAGACCGACCCACTCGCGCGGCAGGCGGTGCTGGCCATCGCCGCGGGCCGGATCGCGATCGGGGTCGGCGCCGTCTTCGTTACCCGTCCGGCCCTGAAGGCGCTGGGGTTCGCCGAGGTCGACGCTGCCGGGACCGCGCTGGGCCGGATCGCCGGTGGTCGCGACATCGCCCTCGGGCTGCTTGCCCTGGCCGCCCGCGACGACCGTAAGGCGCTGCGGATCGCGGCGCTGGCGGGCGCCGCCGTCGACGCCTCCGACGCGGTCACCTTCGGCGTCGCCGCCCGCGACCCGGCCGCCCGCCGGGCCGGCATCGGCGGTGTCGTCTCCGGTAGCGCCGCGGCGATCGCCGGCGCCTGGGCCTGGCGCCGCCTCGGCGGCGCTTAGGGGCGACGGCCGTGAGCGAGGCCGCCTACGACCGGATCGGCGTCGGCTACCGCCAGGTGCGGCGGCCGGACCCGCGGATCGCGGCCCGGATCGAAGTGGCGCTGGGCGACGCTCGCAGCGTCGTCAACGTCGGCGCCGGCAGCGGCTCCTACGAGCCCGCCGAGCGGGCGGTGACCGCCGTCGAGCCCTCCCGGGTGATGATCGAGCAGCGCCCCGCCGACGCCGCCCCAGTGGTCCAGGCGAGCGCCGAAGCACTCCCCTTCGAGGACGACAGCTTCGACGCCGCGATGGCGCTGGTCACCGTCCACCACTGGCCCGATCCCATGGCCGGCGTCGGCGAGATGATGCGGGTGGCGCGGCGGCGGGTCGCCGTGCTCAGCTTCGACCCGGGGCCGATGGAGAGCCTCTGGCTCTGCGATTACTTTCCACGGGCCTGGGAAATCCACCGCGACTCGATGCCGCCGATCCCAGAGCTGGCGGCGGCGATGGGCCCGGACGCGCGGATCGAGGCGGTTCCGATCCCCAGCCTCTGCACCGACGGCTTCTTCTGCGCGCTCTGGGACCGGCCGGAGCTGCACCTCGACCCACTCGTGCGCCGGGCCAGCTCGGCCTGGCACGCGATGACGCCGGAGCAGATCGACGGCGGCCTGGCGGCGCTGCGCGCCGACCTCGCGAGCGGCGCCTGGGACGAGCGCTACGGCGAGCTCCGCACCGCGGCGGAGCTCGACGTCGGGATGCGGCTGCTCAGCTCTCCGGTTTGAAGTCGTGCGACTCGATCACGCGGTCGATCAGGCCGTACTCGACCGCGGCCGGAGGCTGGAAGAATTTGTCCCGTTCCATGTCCTCCTTGATCCGCTCCCGCGACTGGCCGGTGTGGTTCACGTAGATGCCATCGAGCCGCTCCCGCAGCTCGAGGATCTCTTTGGCATGGATCTCGATGTCGGCCGACTGGCCTTCGAAGCCGCCGCTGGGCTGGTGGATGAGGATGCGGCTGTTGGGCAGCGCCATCCGCTTGCCTTTGGCGCCGCCAGTGAGGATCAGCGAGCCGGCCGACATCGCGATCCCGTAACAGATGGTCTGCACGTCGGGCTTGATGAACTGCATCGTGTCGTAGATCGCCAGGCCCGCGTAGGCGGAGCCGCCGGGCGAGTTGATGTAGAGGCTGACGTCCTTGTCGGGATCCTCGGACTCGAGATGCAGCAGCTGGGCGATGATCAGGTTGGCCAGATCCTCCGTCACCTGTTCCCCGAGGAAGACGATGCGCTGCGCCAGGAGGCGGCTGTAGATGTCGAAGGAGCGCTCGCCGCGAGCGGTCTGCTCCACAACCATCGGTACCAGTGGCATAAGGCCTCCAATTCGGGGATTGACTGCCCCTGGACCTTATCCAGGACGGCCGCTCGGCCGGCTCCCGCGGGCGCGGCGTGGGTGCCGGCTACCCGCGCACCTTGCAGTTACGGGTCAGGGTCGAGGTCAGCGTCTTCTTGCCGAAGCTGAAGCTCGCCTTGGCGAACGGGAAGGTGGCGCCGGGGAAGCCCTTCGCGGCCGGGCAGGAAGCGGAGAGGAAGCTGCGCTTCTGGCCGTGGTAGCTGAAGTTGCGCCCCAGGTTCAGCGAGAGTCCGGTGATGTAGCCGGAGTTGCCGGTGACTTCCGGCAGGTCGGCGTCGAGGACGTTGCCGAAGGTGCCCTTGGTCGGCTTGATCGTGAAGGGCAGGGTGAACGAGGTGGGAACGGGGTCGGTCCCGTAGACGTGGGCGAAGATCGCCGGCTTGCCCTCGAGGCGGCCGTAGAAGGCGTACACCTTGCCGTTGGCCGGGAATGGCGCCTGCTGGCTGAGCAGGACTTTGGCCGAGAACTGGCCTTCGCCGACCAGCGAGCCGCGGCAGGCCTTCAGCGCGTTGGCCGTGGTCGAGGGCTGGATCTCGCGCAGCGTGCAGATCGGCAGGCCCTGCGGGGTGAAGCGCCCGTAGCGGTTGATCGCGATCGCGATCCGCCGCAGCTGCGGCGGCGTCCCGCTGTCGGTCGAGCCGATCTTGGCTTCGACCGCGACCCGCACCGGCGCCGAGCTCTGGCGCGGCAGCGCCTGAGGAGTGAGGTCGCCTCCGAAGCTCACACGCACGTGTCCGCTCTGGACCACCTCGGCCTGGGCCAGCGAGGCCAGGCCGAAGGCAATCAGGGCGGCTCCCAGCAGGGCGCCCTTCGCCTTCCTCACTCTCTTCACCGCGTTTCTCCTTTGTAGGTCTTGAAGATCACGGTCTTTCTCGCCGAGAGAGCCGCTCCTGCGTCGGGGGTGAAGGTGACGCGCACCCGCACCTTGAGCTCGCCGAGTTTAGCCCTGGCCAGTGCCCGCCGGCCCGCGGGAGCGAGGTGCAGGCGGAGCACCCTCCGCCCCGCCCCGACCTGCCGGCGCAGAGGGGTCAGGCCCCTGCCGGCCGCGGTGACGGTTCCAGCGGTGGGTAGCACGGCGGTAACGGTCGCGCTTCCGCCCTTTGCGGCCGCTGCCGAAAGTCGGAGAGCCTGAGTAGCGCCTTCGGGGCCCGCGGCGGCGCTGCTCGGACCCGCATCCGGCGCCAGCTGCTGAGCGGTCGGCGCGAGCAAAGACTGGGTCGCCAGCGACGACACGCTCGTGTAGGCGCCGAATTTGAAGAGGCCGGCCCCTTCGCTGTTGCCGTTGGTCACGTAGAGGGCGCTTCCTTCGAAGGCGAGACCGCCGGGTTCGCCGTCGATGACCTTCTGGGCGACCTGACCGAGGAAGGTGCCGGAGGAGTCGAACTCCTCGATCGCGGCCTGAGGGAATTCGAAACCGGGCTGGAGGTTGTCGAGCACGACCAGGTGGCCGTTGGTCGGATCGATCGCGACCGCCGCGTCGACCAGCGAGACAAACCTCCCCTGCGGCGTCGCCGTGCCGTCGATGACCGCCGCGGGGGTGGTCGGGTCGATGGCCGGTTCGTAGACTTTCACCGTGTCATCGGCAGCGTCCGGGACGTAGACCTTGCCTCCGGCGACCGCGAGGCCGTAGGCGTCCTCGAGCGAGCCGAGGCCGATCCGCAGCGGCACACCTTCGTCCAGCACCGCCGCCCCGGAGGGTTCGTAGACGGCGACGTAGGTGCGGTCGTTGACATAGACGTTGCCGGTGGCCTGGTCGACCGCGACCCCGGTGGAGTTTTTGGAGTCGAAGCCGAGAGCCGAGGGCAGCATCCTGCTCACGCCCTCGTGCCAGTCGTTGGCGTAGAGAGCGCCACTGGCGGAGGTGGCCAGCTGGCAGGGGCCGTCGACCGGGTTGCCCGCAATCCTCGACAGGTACTGGCCGCTGCTGCTGTTGAAGACGTCGATGCCATGGTGGTAGTAGTCGGAGACGTAGATGGTGTCGGAGGTGACCGCGACTCCGCAGGCCCCTTCGATGCCGCCCGGGACTTTTTCGGTTTGGACCCCGTCTTTTTTGAGCAGCGGTCGTTCGGCGTGGGCTGGCGCTGCCGCGCCGCCCGCCAGGCCCGTGAGGCAGAGCCCGACCAGAAGGAGCCTCCGCAAGTCCCTGCGACCCGGTAGCGCTCGCTTTCTCATCGGCCCTTCCCCTTCCCCTTCGAGTGCTTCTTGTGCTTACCGGAACCCTTGCCGTGCTTGCACTTGACGGACACGGTCGGCTTCAGGATGACGCCGCGGTTGTTCTGACCCGCCATCCGCGCGGTCCCGGTCCGGGAAGCGCCCGAACAAAGGTTTTCGGCGTTGACGAGGAGGCCGCGTTTGCCGCCGAACAGGTTCATCACGAATTTGGACACCGGCGCGTCCGGCAGGGTTTCGAAGGTGCCACGGAGACCGCCGCGGACCGAGTCGATGCGCCCGACGACGTCGATCGAGAGATCGTTGCCCCCGCCCCTGAGGGCGGCCACGAGGTCGGGCAGCGAGTGTTCTGAGGAGCGCAGATAGACCGTGCCTTCCATCGGCTTCGCCAGCAGCGGCGAGAAGGCCCTGGCATGGCCGTAGACCGAACCGCCGGGACAGGCTTCGCGGGCGAACTGGCCACGGGTGCAGATCGTGTCGATGTGTTCCTGCGCGAGGAACTCCGACGCCGGCAGCGAGACCGCGGCGAAGCCGATGTTGGCGTCGCCGGCCCGAGGCTTGACTTCGGCTCTGAGGCTGGGGTAGTCGCCGCGCTTGGTGCCGCCCTTCAGCTTCAGGCTCAGCTTCGGCTTGAAGTCGAGCGCGCCACAGTTGAAGACCTGGAAGGGGCTGACGGCACCGGCGCTGGTGTCGTCGGCGGGGTCGCCGAAACGCTGGCCCGATCCGTTCATGGTGGAGGCGACCGAGAACGGCTGGCAGCTGGTCGGGTTGAGGGTGAAGCTGGGCTTGGAGATGTAGACGCGGATGTCGCGCAGGTGGATCGGGATGCCCTGGATGATGTGAGGGATCGGGTCCGAACCCGCCGAGTCGACCGAGACCTGGGCGGTCTGGGGGTCGACCTTGATCGCCGAGCGGACGACGATCACGCCGAGGTCGAAGGGCCCGACCGTGGCCGAGTCGATCGCGACGATCGAGAACGGGGCGCCGTGGAAGGGGCCGGCGAGATAGAGGCCGCCCGGAGCGAAGGAGAGGACCGAGCCGACGCCGTAGCCGGCGACGGTGTGGCCGATTTCGCTCGCCGCTGGACAGGACGGATGGGCGGTCTCGGCGAACCCGCTGTTGCGCTTCGCCGCTTCGATCGCCGCCTCGGGGCAGTAAGGGATGCCAGCGAGTTTGCCGGTCAGGCCCGGTGGCAGCAGCGCCGAGTAGGAGGTGAACTCCTGTTCGGTGTCGTTGCGGGTGAGGTGCAGGTAGAAGGGGGTGTATGAGCCCGCGTTGGAGTTGACCGTGCCGCCCTGGGCCTGGGGGTTGAACGGGGTGAGGCCCTGGGGACAGGCGCCGCCGCCGACGCCGGCGGCGATGGTGAAGGGCGAGACGCTGTGGCGGACCGTTCCGGGCGCCCGCCAGGGGCTCAGGTCCATCCCGACCCCGAAGGAGCCGCAGCTCGCCGGCGTCGCCAGTGGGCTGCGCTGGCCTTCGCGGAAGTGCACCTTGAGGTTGGTGTACGGCAGCTGGGGAAGATTGTCGAAGGTGGCAGTGAGGCGGCCGCCGCTCGGGTCGGCATCGAGGCGGCCGGCGACCTTGACCAGGATGCCCCGCTCGGGGGCCTTGGCGACCAGGTAGACGGCGAGCAGGGTGCCAAACGGGTTGTCGTGCGGCGAGGCGAGGAAGAGCGAGCCTTCGACGGTCTCCGGGAAGAGCGGGCTCTGGACCGTGAAGTCGCCGATTTTCGAGGCGTTCGGACAGCCTGCGCCGGGTGGGGAGCTGACCGTCTCCGCCGCGTACTGACCCTGGCTGCAAGAGCCGAGACCGGCGCCGACGGAGGGGTTGATCGTCATCCCCTCCGGCAGGCTGACCACCGCCTTCTTGGTGGGCGACGGGGCCAGGCGGCTCGGGCTGAGGAAGCCGGCGTTGTCGACGTTGAGGTTGAAGTCGAAGCCCGAGGGCGAAGAGGCGCGCGGGTCGGTGACGAACCCAACCGGGTTCGGTTCGAAGAGGATCAAGCCGCAGCCGGACAGGGTCTGGCCCTGATAGGTGCGCCCGACGCTCACCGCCGGTTCCTGCCAGGAGGAAGCGGTCGCGGTGAAGGCCAGTGGCCCTTCGCAACCGGTGGGCAGCGTCAGATACGCCGTCGCCGGATTCGCCAGGGGCCGGCCGATCGAGCATTTGGCCCAACCGAAGGACGGTTCGACCTCGTTCAGGCAGTTGCCGCGCTGGGCGTTGTGGACGATCCCCCACGGGTTGCCCCAGATGTTCAGCGTGAAGCCGTAGAGGTCGACCAGCTGCGGGATGTTCTGGGCGACGAGGCTGAGGCCGTATTCGCCTTCGGCCTGGCGCACGTGGGGGATGAAGGTGACCGGCGCCCCGTAGGCGTTGAAACCGAGCTCGGAGGGAGCGCCCGGGGGCGGGACGAGGTTGAAGACACCGAAGGTGCGGGTGGTGCCGCCCCCGTAGGAAGAGCGGACCTCGACGGTGCCGATCTGGGTGCGGTCCGGGCAGCTCTCGCCGGCGAGACTTTCTTCGAAGGGCGAGACGCGGGGTTTGTGGAAGGCGGCCAGCGAGCACTGGGGCACAGCGGCGGGGTTTTCGACCAACCCCGGCGGCAGGTCGATCTGCAGGTTTTTAACATCGCCTTCGGTGAAGGAGACGCCTTCTTCACCGGGAGATTCGGGACCGAGGTTGAAGTTCACTTCGGTGCGGAGCGTCTGCGGGTGGGAACCCGCCTGCGTCGCCGTGGCGCCGCCTTCCTGAGTGGCGACGGCGCTGAGCCCGGCCGGGCCGGGCTGCAGGCCAAAGGCCGCCTGCGCGGGAGATGCCGTCAGAGCGACGGTCGCCATGGTCAACATCAGGCAGGTGAGAAATCGGCGACTCACTTTCCGCCTCCCTTCTTCTTGCCGGCCTTCTTGTGGTGCTTCTTCTTGTGGTGGTGCTTCTTCTTCGGCTTGGCGAACTGCAGCGGCGGGTTGCCGGCGTTGCGGACGAGCGTGCCGGGCGTCGGGTCTTCGGGAGCTTCTGGCAGGGCCTGACAGGCGTCGCCGTCACACGGGATCGGCGCCGGCGATACCGGGAAGCCACCGCCTTCGCGGAAGTCGTAGACGTCGAAGGACCCGGGGTCGCTGGGGACCAGCGAGCTGTCGGTGAGGAAGAAGGCATCGGAGCCGTTGGCCGAGGCATCGACGAAGGTCGAGGGTTCGGAGCTGCGTCCGCTGGAGACCAGCGCCACGCAGCCGCCTTCGCGGGTGCAGTCGCCGGCACCGGCCGCCTCCCACTCGTAGACGTCCTGGCGGTTGTTCGAGTCGGTCGAGACCAGGATGTCGTCGGAGTTGAAGAAGACGCGGCTGCCGTCACTCGAGAGGGCACGCGGCTTGTAGGCCCGGGTGGAGCCTTCGGCTTTGCCGTTGGCGATCGCCCCGGGAATCGAGGAGCCGCCTTTCGGCCGTTCGCCGGTGGGGTTGCAGGAGACGCAGGTCAGCCTCGGCACGCCGCCGCTCGGGGGAGGGCCGTAGAGGAAGACCTCGCTGACGCCGTTGTTTTCGTAGCCGGTAAGTTCGGCGCTGGACATGAAGGCGAGATGAGAGCCGTCGGGGCTGACCCGGGCGGTCCCCGTGGTCGGCGGGTAGTCGCCGGGGGCGGCTGCTTTCGCGACTTCGGTGGTGGCGCCGTTGTTCCAGAGGAAGAGGCCCGAGCCGCTCAGGTAGTAGACGTGGGATCCGTCCTGGGAAGCGCCGAGGACGCCGAGGACGCCGCCACCGGGAGTGAGGTCGGTTGAAACTCCGCTCGTCGCGTCATAGCGGTCGAGGTGCCCGGCTGCGGTGAGGAAGAACGCGAACCTGCCATCGCTGGAGGCGGTCTGAAAGGTCCCCCCGGCCGATTCGCCGAGCAGTTTGGTCTGGCTGCCTTCGCGCAGGTAGATACCGTCTTCGGGGGCCGGAGATTTCCCGACCCAGTAGACCCGGGAGCCGGTGGTGGAGACGGCCGCCGACTGCGCCGCGACGGCGGCGCCGGGCGTGCCCTGAGTATCGCCGGGCCGCAGGTTGATCAAGGTCAACCCGGAGCCGGACCACTCATAGAGGTTCTGGGCTTTGGGGTCGCAGCCACCCACGGCGGTTACTTCGACCGCGTTTTCGGTGAGCGCGGCGCAGCTGGAGAGGATGACCCGGGAGAGGTCGGGGGAGGCCGCGGCGAAGCTCAGTTCGAACTGCTCGGGCCCGAGCGTCGTTTCCTCCACGGCAGCCCCGGTGAGGAGCGACTGGAAGCTTCCGGAGAGATCGTTGCGCAGGTAGTAGTCACGGTAGCCGGCCGGCGCGTCCGTCCCCGGCAGCGGCGGGTTCACCACTGGGCATTCGCCGTTGGAGCCCCGGCAACGCTCGCCGTTCGCCAGCAGGCCGCGGGAGAGATCGAGGGAGAAGAGCTGGTAGGGCACCCCGTTGGGGTGGTCGCTGTAGCTGCCGGAGAGCAGCGGCGTGGTGATGTTCTCGCTCGCCCAGCCGCCGCCGCCGCGGCGCGCCAGGTACTGACTGGCGGCGGGCGCCCCCTGGGGCGCGCCGCCAAAGGAGTCGGCGGAGCTGTAGGTGACGCTGTTGCCGTCGGCTGCCGCCTGCAGGACGCCGCCGCCGAAGTTCGCTTCGAATCCCTGCACCGCGCCGCCGTTTTTGTCAACCGGAGAGACCATCTCCCAACCGCGCCGATCCAGCACTTTGACCACGTTCGTCGGTTCCTCGGTCCCGAACCGACGGTCGGGGCCGATCGTGGAGCCGGCCGAGTTGGTCGCGACAAGGCGGTAGTGGTAGTTGGTGGTCGGAGCGAGTTTGTTGAGTTCCACGGCCACCCGTACATCGATGGTTCCCGTGCCAACCCCTTTGACCTGACTGAGGACGGCTCCGCTATAGCCATCGCGAGGTGGAATCGCACTGAGGTTGGCCTGGTAGGCCGCTTCGGTGATGTATTCGGCGCGGAAGGTGGTGCTGAAGCCGTTGGGGTTGATCAGACCGAACAGGGAGACCGACGTCGCGGTCACCCCGTCCGCGTAGGAGGCATGGATTTCGGGTGGACCCGCAGCGGCGGCAAGAGTGGCGCCGCCGCCCGAAATTCCCGCGCAAACGACAAGAGCAGCGAGCAGCCGCGCGCCGTGGCCAAGCACTTTCGTGATCACGTAGACATCCCTCGTCCCTGTTTCCCTGCGATTCCCTGGTACTGCGTCCCTGTTGGGCCTGCCTCAGGCCCGTCACCTACCCGGAGAACATCCGGGCTGCGTCAAAATACCATTATGTACGAATGAGTTCTAGCTTCATGCAATCTGGCGGGACGAGATATAAACACTTCGGTTCATTCTTGTCAACAAACGCACTTGGGATTAACTAGGAAAGATCGGGGCCGCTCACTCCGGCGGCCTACTTACCCTTCCCGCCCTTCTTGCTGTGCGACCCCTTCTTCGCATGCTTCTTCTTCGCCTTCCCCTTGCAGCTGTTGGCGATCAACGGAGTCGCGTCGAAGGCCTTGCCGTTCTGCCCGGTGAAGGAGACGCTCGCCCGCTGGGGCTTGCGACAGATGTCTTCGGAGTTGACCAGCAGCCCCTTCTTGCCGCCTTTCATTTCCAAGACGAACTTGGAGACCGGGGCGTCTGGGACCGCTTCGAAGGTGTTGCGGATGCCGCCGCCCTTGCCGGTGTCGATACGCCCGGCCAGGTCGACGTCGATCTGGCCGTGCAGAGCAGCAACCAGGTCCGGGAGTTCGTGGCTGGAGGAGCGCAGGTAGACCGGGCCTTCCAGGGGCTGGTCCAGGAGCGGCGTGATCGCTTTGGCCTTGCCGTAGATCGAGGCTTTGGGACAGTCGTTGGCGGCGAACTGGACCCTGGTGCAGACGGTGCCGATGTGGCCCTGTTCGAGGAAGGCCGAATGTGGCAGGGTGACCTGGGCGGAGGCGATGTTGGCGTTTGCCCCCTTGGGATAGGTCAGCACCGCTTTCAGCGCCGGGAAGCGGTGGCGCTTGGTTCCGCCCTTGAGCGAGATCTTCAAGTTCGGCTTGAACTTCAGGGCCGAGCAGCCACCGACCTGGAAGGGAGAGGTCAAGGTGGCGCTTTGGCCAGTCAGGGCGGTGGCGGCTCCCGTCAGGCTCTTCGGATCGCAGCTGGTCGGGTTGAGGGTGAAGCCGCCGGGGCGATCGAGCTTGATCGCGACCGAGCGGATGTCGAGCGGGACGCCCGCGATGATCGAGGGGAGGGGGTCCGATACCGCTCGGCCCTGGGCGGTCTCGGGGTCGACGTAGAGGGCGGTGCGCACCACGACGGCTCCGAGGTCGAAGGGGCCGGCTATCGCGGGAGTGATCACGGCCAGGGAGAGTGGGGCTCCTTTATATGGGCCGGCCAGGTAAGCGTGGCCGGAGACGTAGGTGGGGGTCGGGCCCGAGCCGGCGCCGACGGTGACGGTGCCGACCTCGCTTGCGGCGGGGCAGGACGGGTTGCTCTGCTCCAGAGCGCCCTGGTTCGGGTTGCTCCTCGATTGCGCTTGCGCGATCTGCGCATCGGAGCAGTAGGGGATGCCGGCGAACTTCGCCGCCAAGCCCTTGGGCAGGGTGGTGTCGATGCCGGTCAGCCGCTGGGCGCCGTCGGGCCTTGCCAGGCGCAGGACGAAGGGCGAGTAGGCGCCTGCTTGGGGGGCGATCGTTCCGGCGGTGAAGGCCGGCTTGTTAGGAGCGTCCGCTTCGCTCGTCGGACAGTTGCCACTTCCTCCAGCCGCGACCTGGGTCTGGAACGAGCCGGTGGGATGGGCGTCCTGTCCTTCCGGAGTCGACCACGGGGTCAGGGTCGAGGTAGTGGTGTAGGTGCCGCAGGCGAGCGGGGTGGTCAGCGCCGCACCGGCGCCGTTGAAGAAGTGCAGGTCGATGTCTTCGAAGGGCAGCTCGGGGTTTTCGGAGAAGGTCGCGGTCAACTGGCCGGTGACGGGGTCGGGGGTGACCTTGCCCGCGAGCTTGGAGACGATGCCGGTCTGTTCGTCTTCGACCGCCAGGTAGATCGAGATCAGGTTCCCGAAGGGGTTTTCAAAGGGCTTGGCCAGGTAGATCGCTCCGGAGAGCTTTTCTTCCAGCAGCGGCGTCGAGACTTCGACCGTGCCGAGCTTGGACGCGTTGGGGCAGGACTGCGGGGTTTCGTCGAAGTGGATCGGAGCGGCCTGGCCGACCGGGGTGGTGAGGCCGACCTGGGAAACCGAGCAGGCGCTCTGGCCGTTGGCGGATGAGGGGTTGATGGAGAGTCCCGCCGGCAGGGTGACGCTGGCATTCTTGAGGTTGGCGGTTGCTATTCCTTCATAGCTGCCTTCCTGGGGTTGGTGGAGGTTGAAGTCCAGGCCGGTAGGACTGTCGGCGACGTTGGTGGTCGCCTTGGCGGAGATCGTCGGGGTGAATTCGGGGGCGTTGCAGCCGGTGACTTCGATCGGATCGCCCGCGAGGTCGGTGGCGAGGACGGTGCGGTGGTCGAACACCCCCGGTTCGACCCAGCTCGAGACTTCGCCTGGGAGGCTGAGAGGCTCCGGGCGGCAGTCGCTGGGCATGGTCAGCAGGCTGGTCCCGAGCCGCTCGGTCGGGCATTCGAGTTCCGCCGGCGTCGTGCCGATGCATCCGGCTCTCGCCAAGCCGCGCATTTGATCGTGCGATTGGTCGGTCGGGTTCCCCCAGAGGGTGACGATCGACGCCAGCAACGGCAGCTTGGCTGGGATGTTCGGCGCCTGAGAGGCAAGTTCGTATTCACCGTCGGCATTGACGTGCCCGAACAGATGCACGTAGACCGCGTTTTCGGCGTCGAAGGCGAACTCCGCCGGGTGCCCCGGGGCAGCGGCCATCGCGTAGAGCGGTTTCGCTTCGAAGGGAGTCGGCCTGGAACCGAGAAAGCGGGAGATCGTAACCACCAGCCCGACTTGGGATGCCGGGGGACAGCCCACCTGTCCTACCAGGTCGCTCTCCAGTTCGATCTCGGTGCACTTGACCTTGACCGCGTTCGGGTTGACGTAGAAGCCCCGCGGCAGGGAGAAATTGAAGGTTTCCGGTTCGCCCACCGCGTAGAGTTCACCGTTACCTGGCACAAAGTTGGGGAAGCCGATCGTAAAGGTCGCCTGGTAGGGGTGGGATCCGGCGCGGTTGTCGGCCGAGCCGTCTGCGGCCGAGAGCTGGGCGGAGAAACCCGCTTCGCCTTCGAGGAAGCCGAAGGATGGTATCCGCGAGCCGATCTCGGTGGTGGTCGTTTCCTTCTTATCCAGAGCCCCGCCCCCGCTGATCGTGGCGCTGTCGGTCACCTGGTCCGGTGCTGAGGCCAAGGCCGTAACGGGGATCCGCACGGTCATCGACTCCCCCGCCGGGATGTCTTCAGGCGCTTCGCAGGTGACGAGCTGGCCGGAGGTCTGACAGGGGTAGTTCGACGACTGGTTACCGGTTCGGTTTAACACTTCGGGACGATTGAATTCGTTGGTAAAGGGTTCGATCCCCGCAGGGAGCGTGTCAGTCACGGTCACCGGCCCGTCGGTGGGCGCCCCGCCAACGTTGGTGGCGGTGATGAAATACCGCTCCGCTCCTGCGAGAAACCCGGCTTCGCCGCTGCGCGGGAACACAGTCGGGGTCGAGCGCACGGTCATCACCCAGGCCGGTTCATTGTTTACCGCGGCACCGGCCACTGCCGGCTGGGCCAGGATCGCGGCGGTGGTGAGGGCGAGCAGCCCCGATCGCAGCAGCAGGGACTTGACGGCGCTCACTTCGCACCTCCGGAGTTGTGGTGGGCTCTCTTCTGGTGGTGCTTGGCGCCACCTTTCTTCCTGACGCAGACCGACTTGCCGTGACGCTTGGCGCTCTTGAAGCCCTGTTTGCATTTCGCCTTCCGCTTGCGGGTCGGCTTCTTCTGGGGCTTTTCAGGAGCGCCGTTGAAGCTGGCGCTGCCGGGGGAGGCTTCGGCCGGGGGACTGGTGCCCGCTGCCTTGCAGGCTTCCGGTGAGGTGCAGCGCACCGGTGGTGGCTGGTTTTGGCCGGGCAACCCGCCCCCCACCCGGGCGTCGTAGATGTCGACCAGCTGATCGCGGTCCTGGCCGACCAGCTGCTGGCCGGTGAAGATGAAGGCGTTGTCGCCGTTTTCATCGGCGGCGTCGAAGAAGCTCGGTTCAGGGCTGGTACCGCTTGAGAGCAGGAACAGGCAGCCGCCGTTCTGGTCGCTGCGCTCGCAGCTGCCGGTGCCTTTCGCCTCCCACTCATAGACGTCCTGACAGCTGGGGACCGACATGAGCGAGAATACGGACACTTGCGGGCAGCCGCCGATCCCGTTGAGGTCGGCCGCGACCAGACGCGCGCCCGACTCGAAGATGAACCGGTTCCCGTCGGCGGAGAGGCTGCGGGGCGGCTCGAGAACCGCGAAGGCTCCTCCGGACGGCACCACGTAGCTGTAGAGGGTCGGGGTACCGGGCTGCTCGGCGCCGCTCGCATCGCAGGTCAGGCACCGGATCGAGTCTTCTGCGGCGTCGTAGCGGTAGAACTGCGGTACGCCTCCCGTCGGCGCCTGCGTCTGCGGGTGCTGGGAGCGGAAGACCAGCGAGGCTCCGTCCCGGCTCACCCGCGCGGTGGTGTCTATTTCGAGTTCGATGCCGCGGATCCAGTTGGCGGCGTCGGATTTGGTGGCGGTCCGACCATTGGCATCGAGACGGCCGATATAGGTGATGCCCCCCGTTTTCGACCAGAGGTAGAGGTTGCATTCTCCTTCGGAGTTTTGGAAGGCTTCCCTGGGGCAGCTTCCGAGAGTCGCTCCTTCGGCCGCGGCGTCGCCGAGCACGCCGTTAGCGACGAAATAGGCACGCAGGCCGTCTTCGCTCACCCCGAGCACGCCGACCACGTCGGCGCCTTTCGGATCGGAGGGGTCGGGGACCAGGTCGGTCAATTCTTCGCTACCCGTGTCGTAGCGGTAGAGGTCCCTGCCTTCGTCCGCGGGGCCCGTGGTGGCGTCGTCGGTCAACTTGCCGGCGCTGGTGAAGAACGCAACCGGGGCGGCTGCGTTGCCGACCTTCCAAAGCGTCGCCGGCTGCGCTCCGTTCGGGTCGGGGGTAGAGGCTTGCGAGCCCGAGACCTTGGTCGTGCAGGCCTTCTCGGCTTCGGTGCATTCTTCTTGGCCGTTGAGCGCGCTCTGCGCGGCGAGGACGTTGCGGCGCAGGTAGAGCTGCTGGTCGATTGCGCCGGTGAAGAGCACTTCTTCTCCGCTGGAGGAGAGCGCTTCGGCCGCTGCGTAGTAGGTGCCCGCCCCCAGGTAGGGGCCCGCATAGGCTCCTTCGACGGGCTCTTCGCCGTCGTTCATCGCGTCTGCCAGGTGCAGCGTCTGGTCCGCGGCGTTCCAGAGGTAGATGTTTTCGGTTCCCGGCGTCGACCCCGGCGTCAACTGTTCGCGCGATTCGAACAGCATCGTCGAACCGTTGGGTGTCGCTGCGGCGACCTTGGTTTCACCGTGTTCCGAGCGCAGGATCTGCGTCAACTGGCGCGTCGCGTTGTCGCGCTGGTACACGGTCTTCGTGAAGACCTCCGTCGGGTCCCGACTTTCGACGTAGGACACGTTCAGGTCCCGGTCGACGCCTATCGGATGCCCCTCTTTTCCGATCCAGGCCGGTGGCAGCAGCCCCAGGGTCGCCCAGGCGGAGTCGCTGCGCGTGGCCTGGTAGGTCCCGTAGTCCTGGGCGCCTTCGGAGCCCGGCAGGGTCGGCCCGGTGTAGTAGAGCAAGGAATCGCCGTCCAGGGAAGCAACCGTCCCCCGCCTCTGTCCGCTGATGCTCGCCCCGCCCTTGTCGGGGCCGGTCACCTGCTCGTAGGCGCGTCCGTCCGGCAGCCCGCTCAGGGGTATGCCCCCCGCGTAGGTGGTAATGGTGAGGTCGGGACCGTTCGTGGAATTCACCGAGTTGGTCGCGACGATCCGCAGGTGGTAGGTGGATTCAGGCGCCAGTCCTTCGAGCTTGGGGGATATGGCGTGTTCGGTGTTGTCGGCGCCGATCGATTCGCTCTCGGTGGTGCTCTGCCCGTAGGCGGTGGTCGGTCCGTACTCGACCCGGTAGGTGGTCGGCGCTTCGCCGGGGACGATCTTCGCCGAGAGCGACGCTTCGGTGGCGCCGACTTCGGTGACCGTCGAGGCGATGATTACCGGCGGCGTGGCGGCGAGGGCGGGGCTCGCCGAAAGAGCGAGAAAAGCGATTAGGGCGAGGGCCAGAGAGGCGACGAGACGACCTGAGCGCGCACCACTCCCGTCGGCGCCCTTCGAGGCACCACGGATCGCGAAAGCTCCACGGAGGAACGAGCCGAGGCTGGTGCCCTGGCCCGAGGTCGATCCCGCGGACGATGCCTTCGCGTCGCTTCTCACGTAGCTCTCTCCTTGTCCCGTGAGCCCCTCTGCCGGCCGCTTCCCTGAAGCGGCCCCCTTGGGCTCGGTCTATGTCCCTGTGAAACGCGTTGTTCGCTCCCTGTGCGAACTCGACTGCGCGGGACTGTAAACGCTTCCTTTCATAAAGTCAAGAGACTGTTTTTTTACAGATAGAAGGCGTTTGTCGGGACGCCCGATACGGTTGCCGGAGCGCATGATCGTCTCGGTGCACATCGCCGACGTGGGGCCGCGCGAGGCGGCGGAGGTGCTGCTGAGACGCCGCGGCCGGGTCGAGTTCCCGGCCTCACCTACGCCGAGACGACCACCACCGCGGCGCTCGGCGAGCCACTGCTGCCGCCGCGACACTTCGGCCGGGTGGGGATGATCGCCACCTGGGAGGGCGACGCCGCGCTCGACGACTTCCTCCGCCTCCACCCCGTCGCCCACCACCTCGCCGGCGGTTGGCAGGTGCGGCTCGAGCCGCTGCGCGTCTTCGGCGCCTGGGCGGGGATGCCAGGGCTGCCGGCGCGGGCGCTGCCGGTCGCCGACGAGGCCGGTCGGGATCCTCACGCTCGGCCGGCTGCGGCTACGCCGGCTCGGCGCCTTCCGCCGCGCCGCCGGGCCCGCCGAGGCCGCGGCGATCGACGACCCCGCGCTGCTGGCGGGGACCGGGCTCGCCCGCCCACCGCGCCTCGTCGCCACCTTCTCCCTCTGGCGCAGCAACGCCGCGATGCGCCAGTACGCGACCGGTGCCGGCGGCTCCCACCGGGCCGCGGTCGCGGCCGACCGCGAGCGTCCCTTCCACCACGAATCGGCCTTCGTCCGCTTCCGCCCCTACGCCTCGCGGGGGAGCTGGGATGGCCGCGACCGCTCGCGGACCTGGCCGCCACAACGGTCGGCCGGCCCTCCCCGGACTGAATCAGCCCAGTGACTGGCAGGGGTTGAGGAAGGTGCCCCGCAGGAGGGAACCGTCGTCGAAACTGAACTTCCCGGTCGCCTGCAGGCGACCGTCGGCGCAGCGGGCGTTGATGTAGCTGTGCTTGACGCCTTTGTAGGTCCAGCGGCGGCCGATCCGGATCGAGCCCGAGAGCGGGACGCCGCTGCCGCCGGCGAGTTTCGGCACTTTGGCTTTGACCCGGTAGCCGTAGCGGCCGTTGTTGATCCTTTCGATCCTGATCGGGACGACGAAGGCGACCGGGGCCGGAATCGTCGTGTAGAAGTGGGCGATCACGCTGGGGTCGCCGTCGAGGCGCGGGCCGTTGAAGATGGTGATCGGGGAGGAGACCGGGATCGGCGCCTGTTCGGGGAACTTGACGACGGCGCGGCCGAAGCCCTTGCCGACGATCGCGCCCGGGCAGAGCTTGCGGGCCTGCGGCACCGTCGTGCTCTGCAGCTTGCCCGGGGTGCAGACCGGCAACCCGAGGGTCTGGATCGAGCCGTGCCTGTCGAATTCGAATTCGATCGTTTTCAGGATCGCCGGCAGCGAGCCGTCGGTCGTGCCCAGCCGTCCCTTGCCGAAGATCGTGATCGGCGCGTCGACGTTCTTCGGCAGCGCCGACGGGGTGAATCCGCCTTCGCCGATCACCAGCAAGTTGCCCGCCTGGAGATGGACCTTGGTGACGCTGCTGGCGGCCAGCGCCGCCGAGACGGCGACGAGCGCAGCGACGACGGCGAGCGCGAGCACGCGCCTAGCTCTCCTGCCCATCGGGCCAGCTTAGGGGTTCTCGGAGTCCGGTGGGTGAGCTTTCAGGGCGACCCGCCTCGCCTCTTCCGCTCCGAGGTAGGGGGTGAGCACAAACTGGACGACCTCGGGAGCGAGCGCGGGGAGCTCCCCCTCCCCGCCTCCGTCAAGGCGCTGAGCGATCAGCATCAAGGCACCGCCCGCCACCGCCCGCTCGGTGATGTCCGGCAGGCGCTCATCTTCGGGCCGCTGCTCGCGGCCGGGCAGCAAGCGCTCGCCGAGGTAGGCGATCAGGCGCTCGTGGCGGGCGATTCCGTCGGCGCCTCCGGCCAGGGCCTCGTTCGTCAGTACCGCTGCCGCGGCCGGGTCGGCGGCGGCGAACTCCATCCCCGCGGCAATGCCCGCGGCAGCCCTCGCCGGCCAGTCGCGCTCACACCGGCAGGCCTCGAGAAGGGCAACCTGCAGGCGCGCGAATGCGGCCTCGAAGTCGCTCGCGAAATCCTCCCTGGGTTTCTGGACATCTTCCATGCCGACCCGAGCGACGCCGAGGAATCCCATGCCATGCCCGAGCCCCCGCCCGCTGCGAGAGCCAATAATAAACATGCCTGTCTAGCGCGTCAAACGACGATGCTGCCGGTATCGCCTTACCCGCGGACCTTGCAGCTCCCCGAGAGCACCAAGGAGAGCTTCTGGCCCCCGGTGAAGGCAAAGGAAGTGCGCGCCAGCGGGAAGGGAGCGGCGGAGAAGCCCTTGGGAGCGGGACAGCCAGAGCTTATGTAGGAATGGGGCTTGCCCTTGTAGTTGAAGCGGCGGCTGAGGGTCATGCTGAGGCCGGTGAGACGCCCCCAGGCTTTCATTGCCTTCGGCAAAGGCGCGTTGAAGACGATGCCGTAGTCGCCCTTGTTCGACCGGCTCACCTTGAAGACGATCACGAACGAGGTGGCGAACGGGTGGGGCGCGTAGATGTGACCGTAGAGGACGGGTTTCCCTCCTTCGACGCCGTTGAAGACCAAGAGCCTTCCCTGGGTCGGATACGGTTCTTGACCCGCGAGCGTGATGTCGGCGTTGAAGGTCCCGGTGCCGACGAGGGAAGAGCGACAGCCCGCGAGGGCGTGCGAGCTCGAGCCCGGTTGGATCTTCCCGTACTTGCAGGTGGGCAGTCCCTCGTAGTCAAGTCGCCCGTGGCGGTTCAGCTCGATCCGAAGCGTCGTCAGCGTCGGCGGCAGGGTGTCGTCGGTGGTGGTGATCTGCCCGCCGACCGATACGGAGATCGGTGCCACCCCCGTGCGCGGCAGCGCCTTCGGCACCAGCTTGCCCGACGCGGTGACGCGCAGGCTGCCCTGCTGGGCAACCTCGGCTCCGGCAAGGGCAGATAGCGTCAGGATCGCGAACAGCGCGGCGAAGCAGGCAAGGCAAAGGCGGCTACGGTTGCTCATCGGCCTCGTCTCTCGGATCGGCGGTCAGGGACTGTCGGGGCGCTCATCGGACCGGCAGTTCAGCGGGGCGCGCCAGGCCCACCTTCCAGCCGTCCCCTTCCAGATACATCGGCATGCTGTAGAGGGTCTTGGCCGGCGGGCCGACGAAGATCAGATAGGAGGGATCCCCGGAGACCTCGCCTTCACCACGAAAGCTCAGCACTTCGGTGATCGTCGCCTGTTCGCGCAGCTGGGTCTGGCCTTCCTTGAGCAGGGCCATCGTCCCGGCGCAGCCGTTCAGGTCGGTGCCCTGTTTGGCTGCACTCCTCTGCACTCGTTCAAGCTGTTCGGTCGGCCTTTTTGCGAGGAATGAGCAGGCGCTGCCCCAGTCTTCTTCGGCACGTGCGTTGAGGTAGGCCTGCAGGGCGATCGCGGCTTCCGTGCGGGCCGATTCGTCTGCCTCGACGCCGTATTCCTGCACGCTGTTGTCGCCGCCCTTGACCGTCTTCACGCCGGGGGCTGGGACCTTCGAGCCGGCGACAGGGGCGGAGCTGACCGGGGGCACTCTGACCTGCTCGGCGCCCTTCTTCTCACCACGGCTTTGCTCAGAGCCCTCGCTCTTCGGCTTCTCATCAGCGCCCTTGTCCTGCTTGCTCTTTGCTTCGCGCGAAGGGGTGGTGGACTGCTGGGAGGGCTGGGGCGTGGCGGTGGCCTCGGTCGTCGCACTCGAGGTAGTGGAGGCACTGTCGGTGGCACTCCCTCCCCCGCAGCCGCCAAGCCCGAGCACGGCCGCGCACACCCCCAGTGCCAAGGCCCGCCTCATCGCTTCGTGCCCTTCTGGTGATGGTTACTCTTCTTTCCCTTTCCTTTCCCCTTCTTACCCTTGCAAGTACCGCGCAGCACCGTGTTGAATTTGGCGCCGATGTTGTTCTGGGCAATCGCGGAGACCGAGGCAAAGGGAGGCGCGGCGCAGATGTTGACCGAGTTGGTGAGCAGGCCGTGCTTGCCGCCGCGCAGAGTCATCACGAAGCGTTCGATCGGCTGGTCTGGGAGTCCGTCGAAGAAGACGTCGATGCCGCCCTGCTTGGTCGGGCCGATGTGGCCTTCGACGATGATCCGCACCGCGCCGGAGTAGAGGTCTGCGACCAGGTCCGGCAGTTTGCCGGAGGAGGAGCGCAGGTAGACGTTGCCGCGCAATGGTTCGTCGAGGAGAGGGGTGTAGGCGACGGCGGAGCCGTAGACGGATCCCGCCGGGCAATTTTTGCCGGTGAACTGAACGCGGGTGCAGACTTCGCGGATGTGGTTTTGCGCGAGGAACTCGGCATGGGGCATTTCGACCTCGATCTGCTTCAGGTTCGAATCCTGGAGACCGCGAGCCGCGAAGGTGGCCCGCAGCTCGGGGTAGCCGGCGCGGTGGAAGTTGCCCCGCAGGCGAATGCCCAGCTTCGGCTTGAAGCCCAGGGTGGAGCAGTTCAGCAGTTGGAAGTGGCGGGAGATCGTCACCGAGAAATCGTCGGCGGTGTTTTCAAAGGAAGCACCGGAGCCGGTGATCGTCGATTCCAACTGAGAGGGCTCGCAAGACGAGGGGTTGTGGGTGAACTGGGGGCGGTCGACGTAGATGCGGACCTCCCGCAGGTGCAGCGGGATGCCGTCGATGATGTGGGGGATCGGGTCTGAGGCGGAGGAGTCGATCCGCAGCTGGGCCGTGTGGGGATCGACCTGGAAGGCCGAGCGGATCACGATCGTGCCGAGATCGAAGGGACCGACCGTGGCTGAGTTGACGGTCACCAAAGACAAGGGCGCGCCGTGGTAGGGGCCGGCCAGGTAGATCCGCCCGGAGGCGTAGGTGAGCGCCGGCCCCACCCCGTAGCCGGTCAGGGTCCGGCCCACCTGCGATGCGGCGGGACAAGATGGCTGGGATTCCTCGCCGAATCCGGTGTTCTGGCGCGCCGCCGCGATGGCGGCCTCCGGGCAGTAGGGGATCCCCGCCAGCTTGCCCGTGATCCCTTTCGGCAATACCAATGAGTAGGAGGTGATCTCCTGGTCGGTGTCATGGCGGGTGAGATGGACGTAGTAGGGGGTGTAGGAGTTGGCGTTTGAGTTGATCCCGCCGCTCGCCACGTCCACCGCGAAAGGAGGGGTGCCCTGTGGGCAGGGGCCGAAGGCGACTCCCGAGGTGATGTCGGAGCTGGTCGGGGTGCCCGAGACCGTCACCTCGTTCGACCAGGGCGTCATTTCCGTGCGGGTGATCGCTTGCCCGCAGGCGGCCGGGCTGATCAAGAAGGCGCGCTGGCCCGCTCTGAAATTCATCTGCAGGTCGGTGTAGGGGAGCTCGGGGAGGCCTTCGAAGGTGGCGGTGAGCGTGCCGTCAGACGGGTTGGGGTCGATCTTCCCCGCCAGCTTGATCATCACCCCACGCGAGGGCAGCTTTGCGACCAGATAGACGGCGACCAGGGAGTTGGACGGGTTATCGCGCGGTTGTGCGAGGTAGATCGCCCCGTCGAAGAATTCCCTGCCGGCGACGTCTTCAAAGAGCGGCGTGTTGACGGTGAAGTCGCCGATCTTGGAGCCGTTGGGACAGCCGCTTCCCTGACCATTGCCAGGAGTCTCCGCCGCGTACTGGGCCGGGGTGCAACCGATCAGCCCGGCCCCAACCGAGGGGTTGACGCTCACCCCTTGGGGGAGGTGGACGACGACCCGCCGCGCCGCCGAGGCGACCGGCTGGGTCGGTTGGACCAGACCTTCCTGATCGGCGGTGAGGCGGAAATCGTAGCCCGAGGAGGTCGAGGCGTTGGTCGTGTTCAGCAGGCCGATCGGCTGCGGGGTGAAGGGCAGGGCGGCGCAGGCGCTGAGCGGCACCGCCTGGCCGAGGGTGTTCTCGTTGGCCGCACTGGCCGAGACCTGTCCCGGTTGCTGCCAGGAGTCGGCGGTGGCGGTGAAGGAGAGCGAGGCAGAGCACTCGCTCGGCAGGGTGAGCAGGGCTTTGGGTGGGTATTCGCCAGGGGGGCCGACACCGCAGGTGGCGGGGATGAATTTTTCTCTTTCTTCGATGATTTCGATCCTGTGCAGTTCACCGTGATACGCGGCGGGATCTGCCTCGTTGAGGCAGTTGCCCCGTTCTGAATCGTGGGCGGTGGCCCAGGGAACACCCCAGATATTGAGGTCGATGCCGGAGACATCCAGGGCCTGGGAGAAGTCCTTGGCTTCCAAAGAGGTGGTGTAGCGGCCCGAGGAGTCGGGCACCAGGCCGACGTTGAAGACGACCGGCGATCCGAAGGGGGCGGCGCCGAGCTGGGCCGGGAGGCCGGGAGGCGCTTTCAGGTTGAAGAGCCCGAAGCGCCGGGTGACGCCGCCGCCGAAGGAGGTGTGCACGTCGATCGTGCCGACCTGGGTGTAGAGGGGGCAGCTCTCCCCCGAGCGGCTTTCTTCATAGGGAGAGACGCGAGGCGTCTGGAAATCGACCTGAGAGCAGCGGACCAGATCGCTGGCCACCGAGCCCTGGAAGGTCGGGTTCAAAAGCATCCCCTGGGGGGTTTGGATCCGCAGGTCGCGCAGGTCCCCGTCGGGGAAGGCGCCCGCTTTGTTGAACCCCAGGTGCGTGCTCCACTGGGCCGGGTGGGTGCCCGCGGCAAAGGAGGGTTTGCCTTCATCGGTGCCCACCGCGACGGAGAAGCCTTCTTTGCCCGACTGGAAGCCGAAGGCAGCATGGGCGGCAGGAGCCGACATCGCCAGCAGGGCGAGGACGAGGGCAGCGGTTGTGGTGAGCCGCCTCATCGCCGGGCCCTCTTCTTCACACACTTCTTCACCTCTTTGCCGCCTTTGGCCTTGACCGTCTTTGGCACCTTGCCCTTGGGGCAGCTCTTTGCCGCCTTGAACCCGTAGCGGGTGTAGTGAACGGGGGGGTTGCCGGGACCGGAGAGCACCGTGGTCAGGGTCGGCTCCGTCGGTTCGGGGGGAAGGGCCTGGCATGAGTCCCCCTCGCAGGGAATCCCCGCGCCCGGTGCTCCGAAGCCGCCGCCGATGCGGGCGTCATAGAGATCGATCGCGCCGGGGTCCGCCGCGACCAGTGAGCTGGCGGTCAGGAAGTAGGCGTCTGAGCCGTCGGCGGAGGCGTCGGCGAAGAGTGAGGGCGTGGCCTCCCTGCCGGAGGAAAGGAGGGCCGCGCAGCCTCCCGTCCGCGTGCAGCTGCCCTCTCCCTGTGCCTCCCATTGATAGACGTCGGGCACGCCGGCGCCGCCGGCGCCGAGCGTGTTGGTGTCGGTGGGGAGGATTGCGTCCTGGGAGTCGAAGAACACACGCCTACCCCCGTCAACCAGAACGCGGGGCTTGTAGGCCTGCAGGCCCGAGCCGTTTCCAATCGCCCCGGGGATGCTCGAGGGCCCGATCGGGCGGCCGTTGGTCGGATTGCAGGAGACGCAGGTGAGGCCCGCCGCGGTGTCATAGAGGTAGAGCTCGGAGTCGGGTTCGCCGCTGCCGAGATCGGTGTTGTCATAGATGTTGCCGAGATGGTCCTCCAGCGGGGTGGTGGAGGCGAAGAGGAGCTTGGCGCCGTCATCGGTTACGCGTGAGGTGCCGGTCGCGGGCGGGTAGTCAGAGGGGTCAGCCGCGGCGGCGATCTTGATCGCGCCGTCGCAGCCGTTTTCCGCGGCGCTGTTGGCGGCCGCGCAGCGGTAGAGGCCCGTGGCGCGCAGGTAGTAGAGGTTGGCGCCGTTGCCGGCGGCGCCCAGCACTCCCTGCACGTCGGCGGTGGAGATGAGCTTGGTGGCGGTGTTGGTCGTCGCCGCGTAGCGGTAGAGGTCTCCCCCCTTGGCGAAGTAGGCGAGGGAGCCGTCGCTGGAGGCGAGCTCGAAGGTCCCCCCTCCCCCCGCGCCCGCGTCTGCCTGCTTTAAGGCCGAGCCGTCGCGCACGAAGAGGTTGCCCCCTTCATAGAAGTAGACACGGGCGCCATCGCCCGAGACGGCGTTGGCCCCCTGGGCGGCGAGGGTCGCGCCGGGGGAGGCGTTCACCTGTTTCAGCGTGCCGGCGCCGGTAGAGGACTCGTAGAGGTTGGCTTCTCCGGGACAACCTGAGGTTGCGCTTGCGCTCAGCTTCGCGCAACTGGAGAGGATCACGTGGGCGAGGTCAGGAGAAGCTCCGGCAAGGGTGACTTCGAACTGCGAGGCGCTTTCGCCCGAGAGCCCCGTCTCGCCCGGACCGAGCATTGCCTCAAAGCCGCCCGAGGAGGTGCTGCGCAGGTAGTAGTCCTGGTAGCCCGCCGGGGCGTCGGTTCCGGGCAGGGTCGAGTTGGGAACCGGGCAACCGCTTGCTTCACCCCGACAGCCCTTGCCGTTGAGGAGCAGGCCGCGGGCCAGGTCGCTCGAGAAGAGCCGATAGGGGACACCGCCTTTGGCGAGGTCATAGGAGCCCGAGAAGATCGGCACGGTGATGTTCTGCGTCGACCAGCCGCTCGCGCTGCGGGTGGCGATGTACTGTGAGGCGGGGGGCGCTCCCGCTCCCCCCGCAAAGGAAGAGGCCGAGGAGTAAGTGGCCCCCCCACCCTGGGCCGCGGCCTGCAGGGTCCCGCCGGCGGCGATCGATTCCGGTGCCGCTACGCCGCCGCCGTTTTTGTCGGGAGGGCTGACCATCTCCCAGCCGCGGCCGTCGGGCAGCAGGGGGCCGCCCGCGACAGGGGCGGTGGTGAAGAAGGGGTAGGGAGCGGCAGTGGGCTTGATCACCTGGCCTTTGCCGTTGGTGAGGACAAGCCGGTAGAGATAGGTGGTGTCCGGGGCCAACCCCGCGATCGTCGGGAAGTTGACCGCGATCGTGCCCGCTTCTGCTCCGATCACGTTGAGGCTGATCCGTTTGGCGCCGCTGAAGCCTTTGGCCTGGAAATCGCCCTGGGTGGCGTACTCGAAGTAGCCGCTGGTCAGTGAGCCGTTGGGATCGACTTCGGCGGAGAGGGTGGCCGAGCGCGAGTCGACCTGGGAGGCCCAGAGCGCCCCGGCGATCGGTGGTCCGGCGGCAAGGGCGGGTGAGGCAACCGAACCCAGGGCGCAGAGGGTGAGAAAGAAGGCGACACCGCGCTTCAAGAAGCGGTGGCGCCTTTTGCCGATGCGCATGTCTTTGCGCCCTCGCTACCTGGTCGCGCGCTTATGCGAGTGCTTGCCCTTGCTCTTCTTCTTCTTCGCCTTGGCGCACTTGCTGTTCTTCAGCGCCGGGCGCAGTTCGACTCCCTTGCCGTTTTGGCCGGCGAGGAGGGCCCTGGCCCTGCCGGTGGCCTTGCAGATGTTGGTCGAGTTCTGCAGCAGGCCCTTCTTGCCGCCCTGCATGTTGAGCACGAAAGAGGAGATCGGCAGGTCCGGCACCCCTTCGAAGGTGGTGCGGATGCCACCCTTGACCGAGTCGATGCGCCCGACCGCGTCCACGGCGATCGGCTGGTAGGAGGGGCCGTGCAGGGCCACGACCAGATCGGGCAGTTCGTTGCTCGAGCTCCTCAGGTAGGCGTTTCCTTCCAGGGCGTAGTCGACCAGGGGGCTGGTGGCCGTGGCGGCGCCGTAGATCGATGCCGGCGGGCAATTCGATCCGTTGCCGTCGCCCTGGGCAAACTGCACCCGGGTGCAGACCGTGCCGATGTGGCTCTGGTCGAGGAACTCCGAATGCGGCAGGGCGACCGATGCCTGGGCGATGTTGGCGCCGCCCTCGGGCATCGTCAAGGTTGCCTTCAAGGCCGGATTCCCGGCGCGCTTGGTGGAGCCGAAGAGGCGGATGGCGAGCTTGGGCTTGAAGGCCAGGCCGGTGCACTCGCCGAGCTGGTAGCGGGTGCTGAGCGGCGCGAGCTGCCCCAGGGTCGAGAGCGCCGAGCCCGTGAACATGCTCGGATCGCAGCTGGTTCCCGTCCGCGTGAAGTTGGGCCGGTCGATCTGCACGTCGATCGAGCGCACATCGAGCGGGATGCCCTTGAGGATCGAGGGGATCGGGTCCGATTCGGCGGTGATCTGCCCGGTGTTGGGATCCAGGCGCAGTGCGGCGCGGACCACGATCGTTCCCAGGTCATAGGGACCGGCAACCGCCGGGGTGATGACCGCCAGAGAAAGCGGGGCGCCTTTGTAGGGGCCTGCCAGGTAGGCGTCGCCGTGGGCGTAGTAGGGGGAGGGGCCCGCGCCCGCTCCCGCCACGACCGAGCCCAGGTGCGAGCTGGCGGGACAGGAGGGTGACGCCTGCTCAGCCGCGCCTGACTTGCCTGCCGCCCCAGCCAGCGCCGCGTCAGAGCACTCGGCGGTGCCGGCGAGGCGGCCGGTCAGCCCCGGAGGGAGCTTCGTCGTAAAGGAGGAGATCTGCTGGGAGCCGTCACCCCGGCGCAGGTGCAGGACGAACGGGGTGTATTTGGACGCCACCGGGCTGATGACGCCGGCGTCGAGGCTCGGGCTGTTGGCCAGGGAGGCACCGCAGCCCCCGCCGCTGGGCGGAGTGGAGATCGAGTAATCGTCGCGGGGAGCAGCGGGCGGGCCGGAGTCCGGCGCCGACCACGGGGTCAGCGATGACGTCGTCGAGTAGTCCCCGCAGGTCGCCGGGGTACGGAGGACGCCGTGGGCGCCGCCGAAGAAGTTCAGCTTGAAGTGGCTGAACGGCAACTGCGGGTTGTTGTCGAAGGTGGCCACCAGTCGCCCGGTACTCGGGTCGGGCACCACGTGGCCCGGCAGCTTGACCAGGAGACCCGCCCGCGGGTCTTCGATCACCGCGTAGATCGCCAGCAGCGAGTTGAAGGGGTTGTCATACGGCGTTGCGGTGTAGACCGACCCCGGCAGGGGGTGGTCGACCAGGCTGGAGTCGACCTCGATCGAGCCGATCCGCGATGCGGGCGGACACGCCACCGGGTTGCCGTTGGGCACCGCGGTATTCGTGTCGATCCCGATCTGGGCCGAGGAGCAGGAGGCAAGGCCGTTTGCTCCCGAAGGGTTGATCACCAGGCCTTCGGGGAGAGTGACTTCCGCCTTGCGCAGGTTCGCGGTTGACCGCTGGCTCAGCGAGCTGGTCTGCGGCACTTCCAGGTCGACTTCGAGCCCGCTCGGCGAATCGGCGACGTTCGTCGTCGGCCTCGCCTTCAGCGTCGGTTTGAACTGCACTCCCGCGCAGCCGGTGATCCCGATTTCGTTGCCGTTTGCATCGCGCATCACGTCCGCGCGTTTTGCCGGCGGCCCGTTGGGGTGTTCGTAGGAGAAGGCTTCGGCTTCCCCGACCGGCACTTCCGAGCAGGAGGTGGGCATCGCCAGCGCCTCGGTGTCCTGCTCGGGGACCGGGCAGGGAGAGTTTTGACAGTCGCCAAAGGTGCTCACCCGCGCGTAGTCGAAGCTCGGCGCGCTCGGATCGCCCCACAGCAGTAGCTGGACCCCCATCGCCGGCTTCAGCTGCAGGTTGGGGATCCCCCGCGTTTCGGCCATCTCGGTGTAGTCGCCAGGGCGTATCCCACCCTCAATGTGGACGGGATAGAAGAAGACGACGAAGCCGAAGTTCGATGCTTTGCCCGGTGCCGGTTCGAGGTTGTAGACGGGTTCCGGGAAAATCAGCGGACCCTGGATCGCGGAGAGGACGTTGGCTACCCCGATCTGGGTGTTGGCCGGGCAGGAGTAGGCCTCCATTTCCACCTCGCCGCAGCGCCGCGGCGTCGCCGTCGGGTTAACGATCATCCCGTGCGGCAGGTAGGTGTAGACGTCGCGCTCGCCGCCGTCGGCACCGGCAAGGATTTGGCCAGGCGCCTGCGAGGAGAAGCCGAGGTTGACCGAGAAGACGTGCGGGTGACCGCCGGCCTGCGTTTCGGCGGTCCCGCCCTCGGCGTAGGGGGTCATGCCGAAGCCCGGGATGCCCTGCAAGAAGTCGAAGGAGGCGGGCGTCGAGGAGACTTCGGTTGTGTTTTCGGCCACGGCCGCGGTGGCACCGCCCCCCGAGAGGATCGCCTGGTTGGTGACCATGTCGCCCTCGTGGAGGATCGTGCCCGTTCCGTCGACGTCGAAAATGACACTGACGCTGCGGTATTCCCCAGGCTGGATCGGGCCGGGGAATTCACAGGTGACGGTCGGGGCTTCTTCGGTGCAGGCTCCAGCGGCGCCTTCGTTGGCGAACCCGCTTGCCGTCTCCAACGTCAAGCCCGCCGGCAGCGTGTCGGTGATCGTGATCGGGCCCGTGGTCGGTGCGGTGCCGACATTGGTAGCGGCCAGGAAGTACTGGGGGAGTCTGCCGTACCCTGGGTAGGTGGCCCCCGGTTCGAGCTTGGTCGGGACTGCGGTGATGTCAAAGCGCCAGGCCGGTGCTTCAGCGGCGCTCGCCTGAGAAGTCGGGGCCAGCAGGGCGCCGAGGGCCAGCAGGGCGATCGCGATCTTCTTGGTGACGGCGTTCATCGACTCGCCCTCCGGTTGGTGTTGGCAGCTCGCTTGTGGTGGCGCTTGCTCTTGTGCTTTTGCTTCTTGTGCTTGGCCACGCAGCGCACCTTGCCCCTGCTGTGGACGGTGCGCTTGCCTTTCGGGCAGCGGGTTTGATTGGTGCTCTGCTTCAGGTTGCCTGGGCCTTCGAAGACGCCGGAGCCGGCGCCTGGGGCACCTGAGGGCCGGCTCGAGGCGCCGCGACAGGCATCGCCTTCGCAAAGAGCCGGGCGCGGCGTGTTCTGGGAGAGCAGCCCGCCGTCGACTTTGACCGCGTAGATGTCCTCCTGGCTGTCTTCGTCGGAGGGCACCAGTTTCTGGCGACTGAAGATGAAGGCGGTGTCGCCGGATTCGGAGACGTCGGCCAGGTAGGAGGGGTAGATGCCGGTTCCGGTCGAGAGCAGGTAGACGCAGCCGCCGTTGGCCGGGCTATAGGCGCCGGAGCTGGTGGTGCAGCTGCCGCCGGGCGTGCCGGGCGCCTCCCACTCATAGACGTCGCGGCAGGAGGGGCCGGCACCGAGCTGGGCTATTTCATTTTCATCGCACTTCGATTCCCCATTGACGTCGGCGGGGACGAGCTTGTCGGTGCTCTGGAAAAAGAAGCGGTTGCCGTCCGGGGAGAGGTTGCGACTGAGGAAGTCCTGGACGCCGAAAAGGAGGCTGGAGGATGGGGCGTGGTACATGTCGGGGTTCTTTAGAGTCGGGGCACGGTTCGGAGAGGCGCCGGTCGGCTCGCAAGTGGGGCAGGTGACCTGGCCGCTTTCGACGTCGTAGCGGTAGAACTCGGGCGTACCTTCGTTTTCGTAGCTCGTCAGCTTCAACTGGGAACGGAAAACAAGAATGCGGCCGTCGGCACTGACACGGGAGGTCTTCATTACTTCGCCTTCGCCGCTACTCGCCCAGTTGTAGCCGTCACTTTCAAATCTTTCCCCTGCGGGTACCTCGGCATCGAGTGGGACAACGAAGCTGACGCAGCCACCGGCAGTCGCACAAGCGCCAGTCCCGTCGTCCTGCCAGAGGTAAACCGAGCAGGTTCCCGAGAACGGGTCTAGAAAAGAAGCTATGCCGGAACAGTCGCCCGGAGTAGCCGGACCCGTGCCATCAAGGTCGCCGTTGGCGGCGAAGTAGACGCGGGAGCCGTCGTTGGAGTAGCCGAGCACGCCGACGACGTCGGCGCCGTCGGTGTCGGTGTTGTCTGGGGCAAGATCGATGAGTTCGCCGCCGGCCGCGTCGTAGCGGTAGAGGTCATGACCGGGGCTTTCGTCGGGGCTTTCCGGACCGGTGTTGGCATCGTTCGTGAGCTCCTCGCTGCTCGTGAAGAAGGCCTTTGACCCATCAGGGGTCGCACTCTTGAAGCTCGCCGGCCGGGGCGAGTTTTCGGCGGCGCCTCCCGGGCCGGCACCGTTGGTTTTGTGCGAGGCGGAGACCTGCTCGGTTGCAGCCCCCGTCTCGGCGGCGGCACGGCGTAGGTAGAGCTGGCCGGTGGCACGGTCAGTGAAGTAGATGTCGCCGCTCGGGGAGACAACGTGCCCATCCTGAACGTAGTCGTCGAAGGCCGCCGGGAGCTTGGTCCCTTCGGCGGGGACGCAGGGTGGGGTGGCACAAGACGAGTCGGGGAGAAGACCGGCAAGGGTGAGTTCCCCGCTGTCGCGGTCGTAGAGGTAGACGTTGCCTTCGGTGGAGACAGGGACCGGGCCCGAGGTCACCGGAATGGAGCCATTGGCTTCGAAGACGACCTTCGAATCGTCGTCGAATGCGCCGCCGAGAGTGAGCTTTCCGGACCACCCGGCACTCTGCGGGATCAGAACGGTGGGTGAGCCACCGGCACTGTCGCGCATCACCAGCTTGTAGCCGTATCCCGATTCCGCGAAGGTGTAGGCGCTGGCGAAGCTGAGGCGGAGATCGGGAGTCCAGGCCAAGACGAAGACTTCGTCGCCGTAGCTGGAGGGGGGGTTGAGGCCGGCGGTAGACCACTCATTGCCGGTGAAGCTCGAGAGGAAGGTGTTGACGAATCGGAAGCCTTCGCTGCCGGGAAAGCCGCTGAACGTGAAGGAGGTGATCCCATCACCCGAAGGAGAGGCCTCGACGCCCCAGGGGCTGCCGTAGGCATCCGAGCCGTACTTGTCGTTCGGCGTCACCTGCTCGTAGGCGCGGCAGTCGGGCAGCTTGGACGAGGGGCCGGTGCGAAAGCGATCGTTGGGACAGGAGCCGAACACGGGGCCGGCACCCCTGGTCGCGAAAGCCTTCGCGGTGCCGCGGGTGGTCCCGTCGGCGCTGGTGGCGGCGACGCGGAAGCGGTAGGCGCTCCTCGGCTCGAGACCCGAAGCGGTGGCGCCGACTTCGACGTCACCGCTGCCCGCGCCGATGCCTTCTGCGCCGGCCGGGACGCTCGCCGCTTCGGCGAAGCCGCTCAGTTCGAAGTCGGACTGGCTGACGTATTCGAAGACGTAGCTGGTGTCGACGCCGTTGGGGTTGACCGTGGCGTTGAAAATGGCCGAGGTTTCGGTGACGCCGCCAACCGACTCCGAGCCGACCGAGGGGCCTTTGGTATTGAAGGATTCGGTGCCGCCCTGGCTGGTCCCGAATTCGTTCGTGCCGACAAGCCGGAATTCGTACCCGGTGCCACCGACCAATCCGGTCAAGTCGAGATGGACCGGAACCGGGGTATTGCCCGAGCCGATCGCCGCCGGGCTCTCGGTGCAGGGCAAGCTTTCGAAGGATCCGAGGCCGCCGCGGTATTCGAAGGCGCATTCTTCGAGTTCGGTGCCTTCGGGGTTGATCGTGCCGTTCAGCGTCGCGCTGGAGTCGGCGACGCTGGTGGCCGGATCGGTCAGGACGTTGACCGCGGCCGGAGTGGAGAAGCTGAGGGCCGGGCCCCCATTGGAGCCGTTGGAGTTGGTCGCTAGAAGGCGGAAGCGATATCCGGTCGTGGTGCTGAGACCGGTAGCGGTAGCGCTGACCGCGGTGGTGCCGCTGCCGCTGAACGGCCCGGCCGGGCTGCAGGGCCTTTCGCCTGCCCCTTCGAAGCCGTGTTCGAAGAAGGCGTTTTCGGTCACGTACTGGAAGACGCAGGTGGCGTCAGGGCCGCCTGCGGCACCGACGGTGCCGTGCAGCGTCGCCGTGGTCTTGGTGATCGCGTCAGCGGCTTCGGTGATCACGTCGGGCACGGTGATCGAGGGACCGAAGACCTTGACTTTGGCGACAGTGCCGACGTAGATCTTGCTGGCGCCAGAGTTGACCGCCACTCCGTGGGATTCAGAGAGCGCCCCATTTCCGAAGCTACCGATCGGAGTGCCTGAAGAGTCGTACTGGAAGACTTCGTTGCCGCGGTCGGCGTAGAGGTCGTTGCTGCCGGGCGCTATCGCCATCGTGGGGGCCCCGGAGTCGATCAGGGTTGGAGTGGCGTCGCCGATCCCTTCCAGCTTGTAGAGGCCGCTGCCGCTGAAGTTGGCCGCGTAGACGTTGCCGAGCCCGTCGGCGGCGACGTTGCAGATGCTCCGCGCAACGATGCCGGCTCCGGCTTTGTCGGTGTCTTTAGGGGGGTTGGCGCTCGGCGTGTACTTGTTGATCGTGCTGCTGTAGACGCCCGCGTAGAAGTTGCCCGAGGGATCGGTGGCGGCGCCGCAGGTCTCCCCACCCTGGTCTAGTTCGCCGAGTGCGGCGCCGGCGGCGGAGTAGACGTGGATCGCGCTGCCGTTGTTGGCGACATAGATGTTCCCGGCGGTGCCCCCGGGGGAACCAGCGGGAGCGAGGGCGATCTCGTATTCGGCACCGCCAGCGGCGCCACCAACGCCACTGATCGCGTTGGTCCCGGTCGCCGAGAAGTTGACCGGGGCGCCCGCGGAGTTGAACTTGTAGACCTTTCCAGCACCGCCGTCGTAGACGTAGGTGTCGCCGCTCGCCGGGTCGACGGCGAGCGACTGCACCCGTTCGAAGCTGGCGGAGCCCCCCACCCCGTCGGGGCCGAAGGAGGTGCCGGTGTAGAGATGGGTCTGGGCGGCGAGGGCGGGCGAGGCCAGAACCGCGAACATCGCGACTGCCGAGAGGCAGAGGACGACCAGGAGCCCGGCCGGCGCTGTGCCGATCGAGCGCGCACCACTCCCGTTGGCATCGCTTGAGGCATCACGGGTCGCGAACGCTCCACGCACGAACGAGCCGAGGCTGATGCCCTGGCCCGTGCTCGATCCCGCGGACGATGCCTTCGCGTCGCGTCTCACGTATTGCTCTCCTTGTCCCGTGAGCCCCTTTTTCGGGGCCGCTTCCCTGTAGCGGCACCCGGGCTCTTTTTCCCTGTGAACTGATTCCCTGATCCGGTCGGCACGGTGGTGGACACACGTGTTTCCCGAAGTCACGGAGAGAGTAGACACTCGGTTCTATAAATGTCAAGGACAAATTTGTTTCTTGTCCTGAAACAGCTCTAGAAAGGGAAAAACCGCCCTGTTAAAGGCGGCTAAGAAAGACCGGTAGCAGCGGGCCCCCGGGGGGGCGCAGATGAATCGAGCGTTAGCCGCCCTCGCCGTCGAACTTGTACCCAACCCCCCGCACGGTCACGACCAACTCCGGCTTCTGGGGGTCGCGCTCGACCTTCTGGCGCAGGTTGGAGATGTGGACGTCGCAGGCGCGCTCGTCGCCGTCGAACTCCGTCTGCCAGAGCTCCTCCATGATCTGGGCGCGGCCGAAGACCTCGCCGGGGCGGCCGACCAGCAGGCGCAGGAGCTGGAACTCGGAGCGGGTGAGGTTGACGGGGATGCCGCGCACGGTGGCGACGTGGCGGACGAGGTCGATCGAGACCGCCCCGGACTCGATCTTGACCGCCTGCGCCAGCGGCGAGCGGTCGAGTTCGCGGCGGCGCAACTGGGCGCGCACGCGGCCGAGCAGCTCGCGGACCGAGAAGGGCTTGGTGACGTAGTCGTCGGCGCCGACCTCGAGCCCGACCACCTTGTCGACCTCGGCGTCTTTGGCGGTGAGGACGATGATCGGGACGGCGCTGCGGGAGCGCACGTCGCGGCAGATGTCGAGCCCGCTCGGGCCCGGCATCATGATGTCGAGGATCAGCAGGTCGTAGGGGATGCCCTCGCCGAGCATCTCCGTCGCCTGGTCGCCGTCCTCCGCGGCGGTGACCTCGAAGCCCTCCTGGGTCAGCGCGTAGCCGACCGAGTCGCGGACCGAGGGCTCGTCGTCGGCGATGAGGATGCGACCGCTGCTCATGTTCGCTCTCTATATAGAGCCATGGTCACGCCACCGGGGTCGGGCTCGGTTGGGCGACGGGGAGGCGGACCCAGAAGGTGCTGCCCTCGCCCTCGACGGAGTCGGCGCCGATCTGGCCGCCCATGACGCCGACCATACGCCGAGCGATCGCCAGGCCGAGGCCGAAGCCCTCCTGCTTGCGCGACTCGCTGCGCCGGTAGAAGCGCTCGAAGACGCGCTCGATCTCGGCCGCCGGGATCCCGGTGCCGGTGTCGATTACCTCCAAGATGACCTCTGCCTCTCCGTCATGGCGGCCACGCACCGTAACGGTGCCGGGGGGTGGCGTGTTCTTGAACGCGTTGGTCAGCAAGCCGATCATCACCTGGCGCAGCAGCGTCGGGTCGCCGGTGGCGGCCAGATCCGGCTCCACCTCTACCTCCAGGGCGACGTGCGGGGGCGGCGGCACCGCCGCGACGACGTCGCGGATCGCCGCCGGCACGTCGACGATCTCGCTCTCCGCCGCCCCCCGCGACTCGACCCGGGCCAGGGTCAGCAGCGACTGCGTCAGCCGGCTCATGCGGTCGGCGTCGTCGGCGAGGCGGGAAAGGAAATGGTCGCGGTCGCGGGGGTCGTTCTTGGCGCCGCTCTGCAGGACCTCGATCGCGCCGGAGATCCCGGCCAGCGGGTTGCGCAGCTCATGGGCGGCGTTGGAGACGAAGTCGGCTTCGGCGAGCTCGCGACGGAGCTCGTCGGTGCGGTCGCGCAGCACGGCCAGGACGGCGCGCTCGTCGGGCAGCGAGCGGGCGTTGAGCGCGTAGGCACGATCGCCGATCCGCAGCGCCGGGTGGGCGGCGAAGCCGAGCTCGGAGGCCCGGTGCAGCTGCGGCTGAACCACGTCCGGGGGCTTGCCGTCGACGTCGAGCAGGCGCGCCGCGGCGCTGTTGGAGAAGCGGACCGGCCCTTCGAAGTCGACCACCATCACCGCGTCGGTGAGGCCGTCGAAGATCGCCGCCAGCTTGTTGCGGTCGGCCGTGAGCACGCCGAAGCTCTCTTTCAGCGAGGCCCGCATCGAGTCGAGGGCGCGGGCGAGGTCGCCGATCTCGTCGGGCCCGGAGACGTTGAGCGGGGCGTCGAAGGAGCCCTGCGCCATCTCGCCGGCGGCGCGGGCAAGGCGGACGACGCGGTGGGAGATCGCGACCGCGATCAGGAAGCCGGCGAGCACGCCGATCAGGACCGCGCCGCCGAGCGCCTGCCGGTTGTCGCCGAAGAGGTAGACGGCGACGGCGGTGATCAGGCTGACCGCGGCGAAGGCGGCGGTGAGCCAGAGCCGCATGCCGATCCGGGGCACCGCGACCGTCGTCTCCGCGGGCTTCTGATCGACAGGACTCATGAAGGTTTACTAACACAATCCATTCACCGGCCGGGACGCGAGCGGGCGGCTGGGAGCCATCGTGGGAGAATCGGCGCGTGCGGACTCTCGTCTTCATCCCCGCCTGGAACGAGGAGGCCTCGCTGGCCGCCGTCGTCGCCGACGTCCGCGAGCACATCGCCGGCGCCGAGATCCTCGTCGTCGACGACGGCTCGACCGACGCGACCACGGCGCGGGCGCGCGAGTGCGGCGTCCTCGTCGCCACGCTGCCGTTCAACCAGGGGCTCGGCGCGGCGCTGCAGACCGGCTACCTCTACGCCCTGCGCGAGGGCTACGACTGCTGCGCCCACCTCGACGCCGACGGCCAGCACCCGGCGGTCGAGGTCGCGCGGCTGCTGAACGAGGTCGAAGCCGACCGCGCCGACCTGGTGATCGGCTCCCGTTACCGCGACCCCGACGCGGTTGCCGCCAGCGACGACTACAAGCCGACCTTCTCGCGGCGGATCGGCACCGGCGTCTTCCGCTTCTTCCTCACCCTGGCGACGCGCCAGCGCTTCACCGACACGACCAGCGGCATGCGGGCGGCGAACCGGCGTGTGATGAGCCTGTTCAGCGAGAACTACTCGCCCGACTTCGCCGAGATCGAGTCGCTGCAGCTGGCGGTGCGCGAGGGCCTGCGGGTCGAGGAGGTGCCGGTGCGGATGCTGGAGCGGGCCGGCGGCAGCTCCTTCCTGACGCCGCTGCGCTCGGCCTTCTTCATCTTCAAGGGCGTCGTCGTGCTGCTGGTCGGCCAGTTCCGCCCGCGCCGGCACGCGGAGGCCGAGCGATGAGCGGACTACTCCTGGCCGCCCAGGCCACCCAGGTCCACCTGACCTCGCAGACGCGGATCGTCGCCGCGCTGATCGCCGTCTTCTTCATGCTCCTGATCCTCGAGCTGATTCGCCGCAACCGCCTGCAGGAGCGCTACAGCGTGATCTGGCTGCTGGCCGGCGTCGGCATGCTCGCCTTCGCCGCCTTCCCCGGCCTGCTCGAGGTGATCGCCGACGTGATGGGCGTGCGGGACACCAACGTCGCCCTCTTCTCGGTCGTCCTGCTGCTGCTGCTCGGCCTGGCTCTCAACTTCAGCGTGATCATGTCCCGCCAGGCGGCGCAGATCACCCGGCTGGCCCAGGAGCGGGCGCTGGAGAAGGCGCGCGAGCAGGCGGCGGAAGAACGCAGCAACGGCGGCTCCAAGAGCGCCGCGAGCGAACGCGCTTAGGTCGAGTCAGCGATACCGGTGTTGCCGGTGCTGAGACCGGGTGGGAATCTCATCTTCGTGGGCGAAGATGTAGCTCCCGATAGCCCAGATCATCACTCCCATGCTGGCGAAGAAGGAGCACAGGGCCAGCCCCGGCGAAGCGTTAAGAAGATTGAGGGCGACGACCAGCAGACAGGCGGGAATGAGACACGCGACGAAACGTATTGTCAGCGCCCGGATCACGGGATCACCTTAGCTCAACACCACATCGAAGGCAATCAGCGCAGCTCCGAACACGATGCCGACGGCAAAGCCCGCCGCCGTCGCCCACTCGACCTGATCAGGGGCTGCGTCCGTAAGCACAGCCCACGCCCTTAGCGATCCGGCCGAGAGGCCGGAGGCAACGACCAGCGTGCCGGCGGCGCTGGAAATTGCTTCGATCACCACCCCGGCAAAAGGGAAGAGATCTAACCTCAGCCAAAGCATGCCCAGACCGTAGGAGCCCCAGACGCACCGATTGCGCGCGGGAACTCAAGAAACTGCGAAACCCTTAGGACAGCTCGCGCTCGAGTCGGAAGAAGAGCGCTTCCAGCGCCAGCTCCTCGGAGACGTTGAGGTCAAGGCCGCGCCGCGTCTCCTGTACCGCCTCGGCGGCAGCACGGGCGCGGCCGGCCCCGAGACCGGTGGCCTGGGAGCGGAGCCGGTCGAGGCGGTCGCGGTTGAAGACGACGTCCTCGGCCCCGGCGGCGATCGCGGCGAGGTCGCGGAACCAGGCGGCGCAAAGCTCGAGGCCGAGGTCGAGGATCTCGGTGCGGCGGCGGCGGCCGGCGCGTTTGGACTCGTCGGCGATGTCGCGGGCGGTGCGCTTGAGGCCGGACTTGGCTTCCTCCTCGAGCGCTTCGCGAGTCGCCGCTTCGGCGTCCTCGCCGGCGGCCTTGGCGCGGTCGAGCAGGCGCTGCCATGGCGCCCCGGAGACCTCGCTGCTGAGCGCGGCAGCGACGCAGCCCTCGGCGTCCTCGCGTACCTCGCGCCCGCGCGCCCCCAGCAGCAGCCGCGCCCGCTCCAGGTCCCCGGCGGCGAGATGGGCGGCCGCCGCGATCTCCTCCGCCGCCGCCGACTCGCCACCGAGCTCCGCTTCCAGCACCTCGGCCGAGAGCGGGGCGAAGTCGACGGGCTGACAGCGGGAGGCGATCGTCTCCAACAAGGCATCGGGCTCGGAGGTGAGCAGGATCAGATGCACGTACGCGGGTGGCTCCTCGAGCGTCTTCAACAGTGCGTTCTGGCTCTCGTCGCGCAGCGCCTCGGCGGCCTCGACGACGAAGACCCGCTTGCCGCCTTCGAAGGGCCGGTAGGCCGCGGCGCGGATCACCCGCTCGCGCACCTCCTCGACCAGGTGCTGGGCCCCGCGCGGAACCAGCCAGACCAGGTCGGGATGGGGCGAGGGATCGAGCAGCGCACGGCGGCGGGCGTCGTCGGGGTCCTCGGCGCCGGTGGCGAGGATCTCGGCGGCAAAGGCACGCGCCGCGGCGCGCTTGCCGGCGCCCTGCGGGCCGCGGAAGAGATAGGCGTGCGAGGGCCCGGACGCCAGCGCCGCCGTCAGCGAGACCCGCGCCCGCGCCTGGTGCTCAGTGCTCTGGTCGAGAACGGTGCTCACTCACGGCCTCCATCACGCGCTCGTGGACCTCGTCCACCGTGCCGTCGGCGTCGATCACGACGACCCGGTCGCTGGCGATGATCGCGATCTCCTCGTAGGCCCGGGCGACGGCGCGCTGCAGCTCCACCCCCTCGGACTCGAAGCGGTCGGAGCCGTCGGCGCGGCCGAGGCTGAGCTCGGGCTCGACCTTCAGCAGCAGGGTCAGGTCCGGCCAGAGGCTGTCGGTGGCGGTGTCGCAGAGCCCGATCACCTCCCCCACCCCCAGTCCCCGGGCGGCGCCCTGGTAGGCGACGCTGGAATCGGAGAAGCGGTCGGAGACGACGGTGCGCCCGGCCTCCAGCGCCGGCCGGATCACCCGCTCGGTGAGGTCGGCGCGGGCGGCGAGGAAGAGCAGCAGCTCGGCCAGGGGCTCCAGTGCCACGGCCGGGTCGGCGAGCAGGTCGCGGATCCGCTCCGCCGCGTCGGTCCCCCCCGGCTCGCGGATCGCCACCGTCTCCGCCCCTAGCGCCTCGACCAGCAGTCGGGCCTGGGTGCTCTTGCCCGAGCCGTCGACGCCCTCGAGCGAGATGAACAACGCCGCCGGCCTCAGCCTTTGGCCGCGGCTTTGGCGCGTTTGCGCCCCCGCGTGGCGGTGTCTGCTTTGGACGCTTTGACTTTGGCTTTCTTGGCTTTTTTGGGCGCGTCCTCGTCGCCTTTGACCGGCGGCTTCTTGTCCATCGCCGCTTTTGCCGCTTTGGCGGCTTCGCGCTCGGCCCGGCGTTTCTTCATCTCCTGCATCGACTCGCAGTCGTCGTTGAGGCAGAGATTCCAGGGCCGGCCGCGGAACGGCACGACTTTCAGCCGCGGCGTCTGCTCGCAGATCGAGCAGCGGTCTTCGAGCTTGAAGACGTCGCCGCGCTGGGGCAGCGGGAAGGTCTGGTCGCAGGATTTCGGGTCGTCGAGGGTCCAGCCGCTGCAGCCGACGAAGCGTTTGCCCGATTTTTTCGCGCGGATGATCCGCAGCATGTGGGGCGAGCCGTCGTCCTTCTTGCGGCCGGCTTCTTCGCAGACCTTGCAGGGGCCGAGGACGCGGTCTTCGTCCATCCCTTTCCAAATCACTTTGGCCAGGTCCTCGCGGCTGCCGTCGATTTCGGTCCAGGTCTTGTGCAGGAGGTCGCGGCTCTCGCCGACGACGGCGCCCTTGGTCATCTCGCCGGCGGCGATCCGGTCCATCTCCGCCTCCAGCTGGGCGGTCATCTCCGGCGTCGCCATCGCCGGCACGTAGTTCTTGAAGGCCTCGTACAGCGCGATCCCGGTCTCCGAGGGCACGGGCGGGTTGCCGAAGACGTAGCCGCGGTCGAACAGCTTCTGGATGATGTCGGCGCGGGTCGCCTTGGTGCCGAGGCCGCGCTCCTCCATCATCTCGATCAGTTTCGCCTGCGAGATCCGCGAGGGCGGTTGCGTCTCCTTGTCGACGATCCAGGGGGCGCCGTCCAGCGCCAACTCCTGGCCCTCCTTCAGCGCCGGGATCTCCTCGTCGGAGGAGCGGGCATAGGTGTAGATGCCGGCGTAGCCGGGGTCGACGACGACCGAGCCGCGGACGAAGTAGGTCTCCGAGCCGGCCTCGATGTCGGCCCGGGTCGACTCGGTGATCATCGGCGGGCTGAAGGTGGCGAGGAAGCGGCGCACGACCAGTTCGTAGACCCGTTTCTTGGAGCCGTCGAGGGCGCCCGGGTGGATCGCCTGGGTCGGGTAGATCGGCGGGTGGTCGGTCGTCTCTTTTTTGCCGCGGGTCGGTTTCAGCTCGCCGTCGAGCAAGCCGCTCGCGGCGGAGAACTCCTTGACCTTGACCAGCGAGCTGACCAGCTCGCGCAGCGGCAGCGACGACGGGTAGACCGTGTTGTCGGTGCGCGGGTAGGAGATGAAGCCGTCCATGTAGAGGTCCTCGGCGATCCGCATCGCGCTGGCGGGGGTGATGCCGAGGCGGCTGGAGGCGTCGGTGCTGAAGGCGGTGGTGTTGTAGGGCGTCGGCGGCCGGCGGGTGTTCTTGCGCGCCGTGACCGACTTGACGATGCCGGGCGCCTTGGTGCCCGCGAAGGCGGCGTCGGCCTCGGCTTTGTCCCAGAATTTGTCGACCGTGTGGTGGGTCTCGAAGGTGCCGTCGGGGTGCTCGAACTTGGCGAACAGCTCCCAGAACGGTTTGGCGACGTGGGCGCGGCGCTCCATCTCGCGCTCGACGATCAGGCCCAGGGTCGGCGACTGCACGCGGCCGACCGAGAGGAAGTTGGAGCCGAAGCGGCGGCTGGCGAGCGAGACCGCGCGGGTCAGGGTCGCGCCCCAGAGCAGGTCGATGTCCTGGCGGGCGGCGCCGGCGTTGGCCAACGGGTAGGAGAGCGTGTCGAGCTCGTTGAAGGCGCGGTCGATCTCTTCCTTGGTCAGGGCCGAGTAGCGGGCGCGCTGGATCACCAGGCTGCCGTCGGCGGTGCCCTCGCGGGAGCCGAGCTCGGGATTGGAGTCGAGCATCTCCTCCAGGGCCTCGAGGCCGATCAGCTCGCCCTCGCGGTCGAAGTCGGTCGCGATCACCAGCTCGTCCGCCTCTTTGGCGACTTTCTTGATCGCTTTGACGACGTTTTTGTCGGTCGGTTCCTTGATCAGCTCGGCGTCGATCAGATCGTGCAGGTCCGTCTTCTGCCAGTTCGAGTAGCCCTCGGGGAAGGCGGGACCGAGCACGTGGCCCTTGAGGCCGATCGTCATGTGGTCGCCGTCGGCGTCGCTCCAGGTGTAGAACGGGACTTTGAAGGTTTTGTCAGAGCCGTTGCTGCCGTTGCTCAGGGCCTCGGCGATCTTTTTGGCGCTGTTGTTCTTCTCGGTGACGATCAGTCGCATGGGGCAGCAAGGTAGCAGGGGCGCCCGGCCACTCCCTCGTGCCTGGCGTTCGCCGATCCCCGTAGGATCGGCGTCGTGATGAAGACCTTGGTCACCGGCGGCGCCGGCTTCATCGGCTCGAATCTGGTCGACGCGCTGCTCGCGCGGGGCGATGAGGTGACGGTCGTCGACAACCTCTCGACCGGGCGCCGAAGCAACCTCGACGGGGCCCTGGCCGCGGGGGCCGAGCTGGTCGAGCTCGACATCCGCGACGCCGCCGCGCTGAGCGCCCTGGCCGCCGAGCGTCGGCCCGAGGCGATCTTCCACCTGGCCGCGCAGATCGACGTCCGCAAGTCGCTCGAGGACCCCGCCTTCGACGCCGCGATCAACGTCGGCGGCACCGCCAACGTGCTCGACGCCGCCCGCGCCGCCGGGACCGGGCGCTTCGTCTTCGTCTCCACCGGCGGCGCCATCTACGGCGAGGGCGAGGGGCAGCAGCTGCCCCTCGACGAGTCGACCGCGATCGCCCCCTTCTCCGCCTACGGCCAGAGCAAGTTCGCCGCCGAGGGCTATCTCGCCCTCTACGAGCGGCTCTACGGCCTCTCCAGCATCGCCCTGCGACTCGGCAACGTCTACGGCCCGCGCCAGGACCCGCTCGGCGAGGCCGGCGTGATCGCGATCTTCTGCGGGCTGCTGCAGTCCGGCGGCCGGCCGACCGTGTTCGGCGACGGCAAGCAGACCCGCGACTACATATATGTGGGCGACGTGGTTGCCGCGGCGCTGACCGCGGCGGAGTCGACGGTGAGCGGCCCGGTCAACCTCGGCACCGGGATCGAGACCGACGTGCTCGAACTGGCCGAGGCGCTCGGACGCCTCGGCGGTGCCGAGAACTTCGAACCCGAGTTCGCGCCCCCTCGCGCGGGCGAGGTGCAGCGCATCACCCTCGACGCCGGCCGCGCCGAGCGCGAGCTGGGCTGGCGGCCGCAGACGGATCTCGACGAGGGTCTCCGGCTCACCCTCGCCGCCGTCTAACCTTCCTGCCATGCCCGCCCAGGCCTACGCCGGCAAGGAGTGCGTCTGCCAGTTCCGCAAGGGGATCTGCGACCAGTCCTGCGTGCGGGACATGCTGGAGACGCCGTTCTACATCGCCTGCCTGAAACTGAAGGGGCGGCGCTGCCTGGTCGTCGGCGGCGGCGACATCGGCCTCGAGAAGGTCGAGGGGCTGCTCGCCTGCGACGCCGACGTGACCCTGCTGGCACCGGCCGCCCACCCCGAGCTGGAGGCGATGGCGA
>Ga0207686_10000104_pt1 | contig 69026 bp, 58 predicted proteins | sample KBSM24metaG_FD_184396 | JGI IMG/M metagenome (GOLD analysis project Ga0207686, IMG submission 184396) | Miscanthus rhizosphere microbial communities from Kellogg Biological Station, Michigan, USA - KBS M2-4 metaG (SPAdes) (version 2) | ecosystem: Host-associated > Plants > Roots > Rhizosphere >... | reverse complement strand
CGCATCGCGCCGCCGGATCAAAATATCCACAGTGCCCTGAATCCCGGCGAGCGGATTCTTGACTTCATGCGCCAGCCCGGCAGCAAGTTCCCCGACAAACGAAAGTTGCGCCGCGCGCTGCAGTTCCGCCTGCAACCGGTTGTGTTCGGTTACGTCGGTGTTGACCACCAGCTTCTGAAAAGGCTCGCCGTGTTCGTCGCGCACCAGCGTCCAGCGCGTCTCGACGATCAGCGCGCGTCCGTCTTTGGTCACCTGATTGAACTCGCCGCGCCATTCGCCACGTTCCAGCAACGTCCGCTGCGCCGCGGCGTAATCAGGCGGCATGCTCTGAAACAAAAACTCGGTCGTCTTTTTGCCGACCACTTCGTCGGCGTGCCATCCGTACATGCGCTCGGCACTCTTGTTCCAATAGATGATCCGATCGTCCATGTCCCGGACGAGGATGGCGTCCTGCGACTGATCGAGGAGATCGGCCTGTTGCCGAATCTGCTCTTCCGCCAACTTTAGTTGGGTGATGTCGTGACGAATGGCGACATATTGATACGGCTTATGCTGCTCGTCGAGAAACGGCACGATGGTCGTGTCGACCCAGTAGATGCTGCCGTCCTTTGCGCGGTTGCGAAGCTCGCCGCGCCACACCTCGCCGCCGGCAATCGTAGTCCACATGTGGCGAATGAATTCTTTCGAGTGATAGCCGGAGTTGATGATGCGGTGATCCTGGCCCAGCAGTTCGGCGCGCGAGTATTTCGCGATGCGACAGAATGCGTCGTTCACGTAGTTGATAATGCCGCGCTGATCGGTGATCGCAACGATCGTCGATTGGTCGAGCGCGAATTTTATGTCGGCGACTTCTTTGAGAGATTCAGTGAGCGCTTGTTCGGTGGCCGTCGCGGCGCGCGGCTTGAGTATGGGATTGCCAGGGGATTTCACGCGGTTAGCTTAGGAAACAAAAGTAGAAGGAATCAAGCTGCGGCGGGTCCAGGGCGGTCATCCGTGCGCCGCTGCATGCTCTTCCAGCTTCTTGAGCCGGTACCGAAGCTGGTCGCGCGAGATGCCTAACATCTCGGCAGCTTTGGTCTGGTTCCCGCCGCTGCGTTCGATCGCCTGGCGGACCAATGACATTTCTACTTCATCCAGGGAAACTCCCCCCGGCGGTAATTGAAACGGCTCTGATCCGCGGCCGTCGTGCGACGCGAGATCCGTCTGCACGCCGCCCGCAAGCGCGCGCGGAATGTACTTCATCGTGATGACGTCGTCGTCTTCGAGGATCATGGCGCGCTCGATCACGTTGCGCAGTTCGCGCACGTTGCCCGGCCAATCATACTGGCGGAAAGCCTTCGCCACTTCCGGAGAGATGCCCTTGATCTGCTTACGCAAGCGCTGGCCAAACGATTCCATGTAATGCTCGGCCAGCAGCAGGACATCATCGCCTCGCTCGCGCAACGAGGGAATGTCGATCTGAATCACCGACAGACGATAATAGAGGTCGAGACGAAATCGACCGCCTTCGCTTTCTCGTTTCAGATCCCGATTCGACGCCGCGATGATGCGCGCATCGAAAGGAATGTCTTTCAAACCGCCCACGCGACGAAACGCGCCTTCTTCCAGCACGCGCAGCAGCTTGGCCTGCAGGCTCAATTCCAGTTCGCCAATCTCGTCGAGCAAGAGCGTGCCGCCTTCCGCCTGCTCAAACATCCCTTCCTTGCGCGCCTTGGCGTCGGTGAACGCGCCTTTTTCATAACCAAACAACTCGCTTTCGATCAGCGTGCCGGGCAGAGCCGCGCAGTTGATCGCCACGAACGGACCCTCGGCGCGATTCGAATGATAGTGAATGGCCTTCGCCACCAGGTCTTTGCCGGTGCCCGATTCGCCTTGCAGGAGCACGGACGACACTTCGCTCTCAGCGACCTTTTGCGACATCGACAGCATCTCGCGAATGGCCGGCGATTCGCCGATGATTTGATCAAAACTGAATTGCTGCGAGCGCTCGCGCCGTATCACGTTCACTTCGCGCCGCAGACGACTCGCCTCGATGCCATTGCGAATTGCGACGTGCAGCTCTTCGAGATTGATGGGCTTGCCGATGAAGTCATAGGCGCCGCCGCGCAATGCGGCGATTGTTTCATCGATCAAAACATTCGCCGTGATCATGATGACCACTGCCTCAGGCTCGCGCTGCCGCAGTTTGCGCAGCACGTCGAGCCCTGATCCATCCGGCAGATTGATGTCGAGCAAAACGGCGGCGGGTGATTCCGCTTCAAAGGCGGTGACGGCTTCGGCGGCGGTCGCGGCTTCGGCGGGCATGAAGCCCCAACCGCGCAGCGCCTCGCCCAACGACCAGCGAATCATCTTCTCATCATCCACGACGAGAATTCGTTCTTTGTAGCTCCTCAGGTTTTTGTCCTTCTTCCCGGCCGCCATACGCGGCAATTATAGGCAACGCCGCGGTCTGGCAGAAACGAATGTGACCGTCGGAGAGTGCGGGGCCTTGCAGGCACTTTCAGCCAGATAGCAAAAGCCGTGCTCCAGCAGGCGCTAGCATCGATTGGGATTTTTCAGCATTCGGATAGCGAAATGGCGGAATAACACTCAGACAATTCAGTCTGTGTGCGAAATTTCGCGCAGCCAGGAATCGAAATCGTTTGGACGCCGGACTTGTCAGGCTCGGCGTCAATACGAAACGAGCCGCACAAGTGAGGCTTCTTAATGGAATGCAGTTTTGGATTTCACGCCGGCAACGCTGCGCCGCGCGTCTCTCTGCCGAACGGCAAGAGTACAAGTCCGATGAGGAAAGCGATTGAAGTAAGCGCGACCGGGATGCCAATCGTGTGATAACGCGCCACGCCCGCTCCGACCAGGAACGTAATCCCTGCGGCGGCAAAGCGTCCGACTGAAGTGGCAAACGCGAATGCGCTCGCGCGACATTCGGTTGGATATTGTTCCGGCAGCCAGAGCGTGTACATCGCGAAGTTGGCGCCGCCGACTCCCAGAAAGAACAAGCAGATCATGAACCACATCAGGGCATGCTGCGGCAGATAGAATACGTAACCAAAGCCCAGCGCGATGAAAACAAACATCAACGCGAAATAGATCGCCAAAGTGATCCGGCGGCCCACCTTCTCAGCGAGAATCGGCAACGGTAAGCAGCCGATAATTGTTCCGGCGGCAAGCAGCATGGTTCCGTAAGACGCCAACTTCGTTGCTTGCGCTGAATCGAAACCGGCTTTGGTGGCAAGATAGTTGACCGCGGTCGGCACATAGACTGAGCCGGCCCACAAGCCGGCAATCGAGACGAGCAAGTAAATTGAATTCAGCAAGGTACGGGTTCGATAGACTGATGAGAAGAGCGTGGCGAATGAATGCCACATCGATATATTTTCCCGCTTCGATTGCCAACGCTTCGGTTCAGTGACGCCATAACGGATGAAGGCAACCAGCAGCGCGGGCGTCCCGCCGACCGCGAACATCGCGCGCCAACCGTAGCGAGCACCGATGAAGTAATTCACAATCGCCGCCAGAAATACTCCGAAGTAATATCCGGTGTGCATCAACGCGGCGCCCATCTTTCGTCGATCTTCCGGCCACTCTTCCGCCACGAAAGTTCCACCCATGGACCACTCGCCGCCGATACCAACTCCGGCCAACAAACGAAAGGCAGCGAGTTGCCAGACGCTCGTCGCGACGGCCCCGAGAAAAGTGAACGTCGAATAACAGATGATGGTGAGCATCAGCGTGCGCACGCGTCCGAACCGGTCGGCGATCGGCCCCCAGACCAGCGACATCCCCCAACCGACGAGAAACAGTGCGAACAATAAGCCACCGTAGTAACCGGTGTTCGCGGCATCGCCGGGAATCCCGGAGCGTGGCAGCAATTCGCGCAACGCCGGCACCATCACCAGCGCATAGATGAACGAATCCATGCCATCCAGCGCCCACCCGCCCCACGCCGCCGCAAAGCCGCGACGCTGGTTGCGCGTCAAAGACGATTTGATTTGTAGCTGAAGCTCCGGCACCGCAGGGGAAGTGGACGCCGCATGATACTCGAAAACTTAAAAGATTTATCCGCAGATTTCACAGCGTCGAAAACCAGCCCGCGCAGGTTGGTTCCCTTCTGCGTAATCTGCGGATTAATCTGACGCTTACTAAAAAGCTCCCTGACTCAACGGTTCATTCGAGGGCGATGCATCTGATTTCTTTTTCTTTCTCAGAATGGCGGCCGAGATTAGCGTCATGATCAATCCCGGCGGCAGCGGCTCGAGCAACGTCAGCGCTGCGTTGAAGAAGACATTGTCATAATGATCGCGCATCCACTTCATCTCCCGGAGCTTTGCCTGAATCTCCTGTTCGCTGGCGCCGGACTGCCGCACCTTGTCAACTTCGTGCAACCCGTACTTCTCGATAAACTCATGCATGGAGTCATGCATGACGTTGAAGTACACCACCTCCCACGCCACCACGTAGCAGGAACTTGAGATCAGCATGATCAGCAGTCCCACAGAGAAGGCGCGTGGAAAAGAGATGCGGCCGCCGCCGATGTTCTCGCGATATGAGCGAATGCCGAAGAAGATCAGCAGGAACGCGAGCACCATTCCCGCGTAGCCAAGAATCATGCCTCGATCGAAGCCAACATTTCGGACATAGATCATCGTTCCGGTCATAAAGATGGCCATGAGTGCGCCGGAGATGAGTCCGAAAATTAGAACCGTTTTTTTCATGTCTGAATCGTCCTTTGAAACTGTCTCGATTGAAAAGCGAGCCGAGACTACGCTGCGCTGCTCGATCCTGTCGTCATACTTTCGGGTGATTTCGCTTAAATCGGTTCACATTCATGCTTTCGGGTGAGGAAATTGTCCGCCCTATGGAATCAGACGCATCTCTTTCGCGATTTGCACCGCCTGCGTGCGGCGCTTCGCACTTAATTTATCGAACAGCCGGCTCGAGTGCGTCTTCACGGTGTTCTCGCTGACGAAGAGTTTCTCGGCAATTTCGCGATTGCTCATTCCGCGGGCAATCAATTCGAGGATCTCAAACTCGCGCGCCGTGATGCCCAGTTGCTCAAGCCTGGCCTCGTCCATTACAAACTCACGCGTCAGGACGGGCACCTCTTTGACGACCACGGTCTCTTTGGTCTTCGTGAACCTGAGTCCGAGCCAGATACCCACGCCAGCGAACAAAAGGGCCACGAGGCCGCCATAAATTTCCAGCGACCGTTCCAGCACCAGGAAGCGATACTCAATGAGTTTGAGCACCACTATCAGCATTCCTCCGCAGACGCCGTAGATGAGGATGTGCTTTTTCATGGTCAACGCTCGATGGCGCCGGAAGTTTAGGACTTCGTAGCAGAGTTGGCAAAACCCGGAAGATGTAGCTGCAAGCCGAAGGGTTGCGAGAGAGTAGCCGGCCAACGAGATTGCACGCTGAAGGGTGCCAGAACTCGTGCAAGCTGGCACCGTTTCAGGGTGCTTATGACTTTTCTACTCGCCTTCCGGTGGTCTTCGACCACCGGCTACTGTCTTTGCAGCCCTTCGGGCTGTTGTCAGTGATACATGTGAGTGCTTTGCGATTGGTCCACCAATGGCAGACTTCGATCGACCACCAGGTCGGCATGTTCCCGCCGGAATGTTTGCGCGATGTGACAGTTCCAACAGACCGGTAGGCCGAGGGCCATCGTGTGCATTACTTCCGATAACGGAACTTCTTTCCATTCCAACGTCACTCCGTCGGGATTGAGCAGCGCCGGCTTGTGATCGGCCAAATCGATCTCATCGAATGGACGCCGGCAGAATGCGCAGGTTTTGTCGCGATACCATTTCTCGAGCACACTCCGGACGAGACACTCTTCGTCCGCCGTGTCGAGCTGCAGCAGACACTCCTGACCGCAGTCTTGCCTCATGGGCCAACGCCAACAATTCTCCAGCCGCAAATCCGTCTGTCCCAGCAGAGTCGAGATGGCCGCGCGCCGAACATCGACCTCGACCATCGCTTGTTTACCGGTCTCAGGACAGATGATGACGCGCTCGCCGCCGAATTTCTGCGAGGCCCGCACGAAATATCTGATGCCGAAAATAATCGCGGCGACGATCAAGGCCGCGACCATTAAATAGACTATGGTCATGAGATACCTCCAGGACTTTCGTTTAGAGACCGGACTTGTCCGGCTAATCCTTCCCCTGGCTAACGAGGCGGCCTACAAGTCCGCCGTCTAAACGGAAGAGGTTTTATCGCGCGCCGCTTCGATCTCGCGAATCTTTTCGCGCATCCACTCCTTCAGTACTTCCTGCAATTTCGCTTCGTTGCCGTCGAGATCCTCAACCGTATCGCCCGTCGCGTTGAGTGGAATGAAATGGCAGGGCAGCTCCTCGTCCTGCTTATCCCGCGGCACGAACTCGATCAGGTGACATTCCGCGCATGGATGGGCTTTCACCGGCAGTGCGTAGTTCACGCAGGTCAGCGAATCGCGAAAAGACGAAGACGGCTTCCACGGCGTGCGGACCGACCGGCCGTAACCTCCCTTTTCAATGAAGTCGAGTTCCGTTTTCAGTAATTCGAGGATGTCACGCTCATCTTTGGCCATGGTCCGTGCTCCTGAAGGTGTTGGCGCAGTGCCGCTGATTCTCAATTGAAAGAGCAATGCTTATGCCGGGCAGAATTCGCGTGCTTTATGTGATCGGCGTCAATCGCTGCGTGAATTCACTCACCAGCAGTGAGAGATTGCGCCGCGTTTTGGGTGGACCGCCCGCCAATTCCCGCGTTCCTGCGGGAATGGAAGTTGCTCTCTGAAATTGGTCAACCAACATTGAGTGTGCGTCGCCGGCACGTCGTTTCCGAACCAACAAATGGGACAACACGAAGTAGAACAGGAGTTCGACCAATACAAATTGCAGGCGTTCATGAGCGCAGTGCTCGATGACCTGCGCGCGCTTGACTACCTGATCGAACACGATCGGATCGAGTCCGGCGTGCATCGCATCGGCGCTGAGCAGGAGATGTTTCTGGTCGATCGGGATCTGCGGCCGGCGCCAATCTCCATGGAACTGCTGGACGGATTTTCTGATTCGAGAGTGACCACCGAGATCGCGCGCTTTAATCTTGAAGCCAACCTCACGCCGCGCCTCATCACCGGCGATTGCTTTGCGCGCATGAAGGGCGAGCTTAACGAGTTATTAGCGAAAGCCCGCGAGCGCGCGGCCGAGTTCCAGGCAGACATTCTGCTGGCAGGCATCTTGCCGACGCTTCGTCCCGCCGATCTGACGCTGGACAATCTATCGCCGAATCCCCGCTACCATGAATTGAATCGCGCCGTTAGCGAGGCGCGCGGCGGCCCATTCCTGATTCACATCAAGGGCGTCGACGAACTGCAGATCGAACACGACAACATGATGATGGAGTCGTGCAACACCAGTTTCCAGATTCATTTTCAGGTTGGCCCACGCGAATTCGCCAACAGCTACAACATTGCCCAGGCCATCACGGCTCCGGTGCTGGCCGCCGCCGTCAATTCCCCGATTCTGTTTGGCAAACGTCTCTGGCACGAGACGCGTCTAGCCTTGTTCCAGCACTCAACCGACGCGCGTTCGCGCGCGCAGCTGGCCCGCAGCATGCCAACGCGGGTCGGATTCGGCGAGCGATGGGTGAAACAGTCCGTGCTCGATTTGCTGCACGATCAAGTCACCCGTTTTCGCCCCATCATGATCACTCTGCCGGAGGAGAATTCACTGCACGTCTTGTCACGCGGCGAATTGCCGTCGTTATCGGCACTGTTCATGCACAACGGCACAGTCTGGCCGTGGAACCGCGCCTGCTACGGCGTGGCGAACGGCGTGGCGCACCTGCGCATCGAGAACCGCGCCCTGCCGGCTGGTCCAACGGTAGTTGATGAAGTTGCCAACGCTGCTTTCTTTACCGGCTTGATGCTGGCGCTGCCGCAGGAATATGGAGACATCACCCAGCGCATGAACTTCGATGATGCGAAGGCCAATTTTTTCGCGGCCGCGCGCTACGACCTGCACGCGCAACTGACCTGGCTGGACGGCAAGACTTCGTCGGCGGCCGCACTGATTCGCGATCATCTGCTGCCTCTGGCGAGGCAAGGCTTACGTTCAATGAACATCGATGCGGCGGATGTCGACACGTACCTCGGCATCATCGATGAGCGCGTCAAGACGCGACAAACCGGAGCGCGTTGGCTTTTGAACTCGCTGGTCTCCCTGGAAAATCTGGAGCCGCAGGATTTACGTCATCGCGAAATTGCCGCGCGCATGCTCGCGGAGCAAAAGGAGGGCAGGCCCGTGCATGAATGGGAAATTATGTCACCGCGGGAAGATGTCGATTGGACCTCGAGTTATCAAACCGTCGGCCAGTTTATGTCAACCGATCTGTTCACGGTGCGCGCCGACGATCTGGTCGATCTGGCCGCCAGCGTCATGGACTGGCGTCACGTGCGTCATGTTCCCGTCGAAGACGATCAAGGCAGGCTCATTGGTCTGGTAACTCATCGTGCTCTTTTGCATTTGGTGAGTCGCGGCCGTCAAGCCGGAGAAGAGAAACCACTGACCGTCGGTGACATCATGAAAACCGACCCGCTGACCGTGTCATCATCGACGCCGACGCTCGATGCCCTGGATATCATGCAAACCAATCGAGTCGGCTCGCTGCCGGTCGTCGATGACGGACAACTGGTTGGCATTCTCACATCTTTTGATTTCCTCAATGGGGCGGCGCGAATCTTCCGCAAGCACCTGGAGCGTTCAATCCCAGCTGCTGCAAAGGCGAGAGCAACGAGCGCTTGAATATCTACGTCCGACTTTCTTATTTAGTACCCACCTCGGGTGCTGTGCGCGTCCGCGGATGACACTCGACGCATTGAAACATCGAGATATCACCGAGATTGATCGGGTGTGTGAACCGTTTATTGGGTTGGTGACAGAAGTCGCACTTGTGCTTGTCGCCCTGCGCGCCGAGATCGACCGGATGGACGAACGGGCCAGTCTTCACATTTTTTTCCGCCGGCGCGGCTGAATCATAAATCATCGTGTGACAGACGTTGCAGTTGTTCGTGATCACCTTGCCGTCTTTGCTGACGTGGTCGCCGTCGTGACAGCGGAAACAGCCGTTGAAATAGAGATGTCCGATGTTGTTCGGGTGCGTCTGCCAATCGGTCTTCATCTCAGGAAAGAAATAGGTCTGATAAATGCGCTGCACTTCCTTGATGGCCGTATCTATCGATTGCCGCTTTTGGGCGGCCACGTCTGAATAGTTCTTGTTATAGAAGTCGTTCAGCGATGTCCCGATAGCACTCACGGCTTCGTCAGTGGTGTTGTAGGGCTTCGTCAAAGCTTCCACCGACTGCCTTTTCAAATACGGCAAAGCCGGGTCCAAACGTCCGGCATCGAATCCCTGGTCAACCGCGACGTCCGGCGGGAGGTAGTTGTGCGCCGGCCGGTTATGGCAATCAATGCAGTCCATGCGCCGGCGATTGCCGTTGGCGATTTGATCGGGCGTCATCGGACGATTGCGATCGTAAAACTCAGTGATGCGTCCTTCACGATCTTTGATCTGCACCCAGGGAATCACCTGGCGGCGATCGTCAATCGAGACGTAGGTAATCTCGTTGGCGATATTCATGTGCCAGTGAATTCCCTTCACCAGGCCCGCCGCCGGACTGCCGCCGCCGACGTTAATCAACATGCGCCGCTGACGCAGAGTGTTCTGCTCGTCGTAGCCGTAGCGATCGAAAACCTTCAACTGCGCGCCAAAAAACTTTTCCGGCCAATGACACTGTTCACACGTTCCCTGAGCCGGGCGCAGGTTGTGCACGGGCGAGCTAATGGGCCGTGAATACTTATTGAAAGTCACCGAGTACAGTTGATACGCGCCGGAAATCTTTGACTTGACGTACCAGCTCGCGCCCGGCCCAACGTGGCAGCCGACACAACCGACGCGCGCGTGTGCGCCGGCTTTATAAGCGGTGAACTCCGGCTTCATGACGGTGTGACAAGTTTCGCCGCAGAAGTTCACCGACTCGGTATATTCGTACCCGCGATAGCTGCCGAACGCGCTCGCGGACACAAACAAGAATGTAATCAGGAGGAAAACAAAAAAGGCCTTTCGCGATCTTGGATCGTTCAAGTCCAGCGTGGGGTAAGCGGGCTGCTCTCCGGGAGCCGCGCGGTGGCGACGACGGCGCTCGATTATCCTGCCCGCGATAACGACCGCCACACCGAAGAGAAAAATTGACGGCAGGATCATGTATGTGAGAATCCCAATGTAAGGGTTCTCCTGGCTCGAGGTAATCTCGATCAAGAACAGCAGGCAGATGCTGACAAAGCTGGCGATGGCGATCGCGCCACCGACCATGCTTACGTAATTGCGGAAAAGACTTGGTGCTTTGGGTGAAAGCGGCTCGACTGCGCCGGGTGTGGAGGGCGGCCGGCTCAGATGAATCGATTGTTTGTCCATGTCAGCTAACGGAGGCCTCGGTTTCTTCGGGCTGGGGGCCGCTCGCTTCCGCTTGGCACTGGGCGTTCATCTGCTCGAACGCCAATTCGTGTTCTTCCCGATAAAGCTCTTCGGACACTCGTCCGTCTATGAGGGCGAAGTTTACCGGATAAACGTCAGGATCGAAAATGACGTGATAGAAGTGCCAGACGATAATCGCGAGCGTGGCGAGGACCGCTTCATAAAAGTGGACGGCCAGGGCAATGTCGATCCACCAACGCGCCAGGAAGCTAAAGAAGCTAATCTTGAACCAGATCATTAAACCAGTGAGGCCCATGATGAAGGTGCCCCAGATGACGGCCCAGTATTCCGCCTTCTCGGCATAACCGAAGCGTGCGATTTTTGGCTTCGACTTTTTAAGACCCAGGTAATAACTGAAATTGCCGATGACGTCGCGCACGTCCTTCAGTACGGGCAGCATATCCCGCACCCAACGCCGGCCATCCTTTGACAGTGCCAGGTAGAGCAAGTGATAGACGCCGACAACGAGCATGATGACGGCGGCCGAGCGATGAAGCACGCGCCGCAGATACTCATTCGATCCGAGCAGCCACGCCAGCAACGAATCAGGATATTGCAGCGCAAAGCCGGTGAGCACGAGCACGATGAAGCTGGTGAGCAGGAGCCAGTGCTGCACTCGCTGGTTGACAGTGAGACGCACAATGCTGCGCGGCGCTCGGCGTCGAGCAATCAGTTTCTTGCGCCAAATAAGCAGGTTGTGCGCAACCATGCCGCCAATCGTTAGAAAAATCAGCGGCAGATAGATCCAGCGCACAATGCGCGTTCCTTGAGCGCCCATGTCATGGGTCCCCACATTCGAAACGAATTCCGACGCGAAATGAATCTTGCCTTTGGTGAAGTTCTCACTCGCGCCGACGTGGCATTGACCGCATGTCTGCTGCAGATTTGCGGAACTGATCATTGAACGCTGATCTGAAGACGGTAGAATGTTGTGCACGCCGTGACAGCTCGCGCAGTTCGCTACGACTTTCGATCCAAGCTGCGAAGCCAATCCGTGATAACTGTCTTTGTAACTACTAACCCGGCCGCTGGCGACGCCGAACTCCTTGGTCAACGTGACGCCCTCATGACACTTCGCGCAACTGTCCGTTCCGACCGCCGGTGAAATCGTCTCCTTGGTTCCGTCGAATGGATGAAGAATGTTGTGAATGCCGTGACAGTCGGTGCATACCGGCGTGCGCGAGACACCTCGGACCAGTGCCTGGCCGTGAATGCTCTGCATGAATTCACGCGCTTCAGTCGCGTGGCACTTGCCGCACGTATTTGGAATATTCACGCGCGCGATCGTCGATTGTTGGTTCGCGGCAGGTTCGATGTCGTGAGCGTTGTGACAATCGGTGCAGACCGCCGCGCTCAGGTTGCCGCGGGCAATCGCTTTCGCATGCACACTTTCGCGATAAGCCAGGATCGGCTGATTACTGATGCCGCTGCCCTGCATCACCGACTTGTCTCCATGACAGCGTCCGCACGTTTCGGCAATGTTCGCGCGATTGATCGTCGATTTAGGATCGTTCGACGGCAGGATCGTCGTCATGTCGCCATTTTTTGTATGGCAGTCAAGACAGGCTGCGGCGTTCGCCCCATTCTGTTTCGCTTGCGCGTGAAAGCTGTGGTCGTAGCCGTTATGCGGCGCAGTATGAAAGAGCGATCCGGCCAGATACGGAAGCTGCTTGCCGGGCCCATGACAACCCTGGCACTGAAGTTCCGGACGACTCGCCGGCAAAGTCGCATTGGGTCCGCCGATGACCGCGCCCTGGTTAGGATTTACAGGAGTTGATTGAGCGGTTTGACTTTGACTGGTTTGGGCCCTGGTAGTGCTGAGTGCGGCCAGCGAGAGGGTCGCGGAAAGCAACGCCGCGATCACGATAACCAGAAGAACCACTCGACGCTGCACGGTTCGACTTCTTTCCTGGGAGATCCACCGAAAACATAACGCGTAATCGCTTCGGGCGCGGTGACTGGCGTCACAGCAGGCCGCTGCGCCCGGCGTTCTGAGAAAACAATGGCTCTCCCGATTTCTCGAGAGAGCCATCACCAACAGCGACCGCAGCCACCGGATGCGCAGGTCGCTTATGATCCGAAAAAGCGGATTACTTCAAAGCCTTGATGTACCCGACCAGCGCCTTTGCCTGATCCGGCGTCAGTCCCTTGTCTTTGAACGCCGGCATGTTGGGCGGCTTTTCGGCCGTCTTCCCATCGAGGACAGTTTGTACGAGCGCGTCATCCGCTTTCGTCTTGTCCATCTTCTTTTCGCCCGTGGCGCCGTGGCACATTTTGCACTTCGTGTTGTAGGTCGCGGCCGTGTCGTCGTCGTTAGCCCGCGCCGGAACTGAGATCAGTAGCGCGACGGTGACTAACGCTACACCGATCAAAGTTGCTGCGATCTTTTTCATTATGACTGTCCTCCCTGAATAACTCGCTATGAGCGTTCTAGAACTTCGCAATGCTCATGCCGCGGGAATTTTGAGAGAAATTGCGTAGGGCGCGAGAAGGCGTGAGCGGATTTCCGCACGGGTGGGAGAATTTTCGCGAGCACATCGCAACCTGAAGGGTTATCAGAAAGTAGCCGGTGGTCGAATCCCGACGTATCGGGAGAAGACCACCGGCTAGTCTCTTGCAGCCCTTCAGGCTGATTATCAATCTTACGCCGCGGCCTTCTTATGACAGGCCGTGCACTTCTTTGACGTGGGGGCGGTGGTATCAGCTTTAATCTTCGCCACTGCGTCGTGACAGTCTCCACATCTGTGATGGAACGCTTGCTGGTTCGTCATCACCGTCGGCTCGGCACTGCCCTCGAACTTGACCGAAGGGATTTCCGGCAGCAGCTTTGGCTTCTCTCCGTTGCGCGCGTGACAATCGGTACAGATGGCGCCCACCGCTTTCGGATCACTGGCCACAAGTTCCATCGTCAATGTGGTCGTGCGATCAGCCGGATACGCAGTCTTGTGGGGCGGATGCTTCATCGCCTCGGCGACGGGCTGCGCCGTGTGGTGACAATCAACACAGGCGATCGGCGCTTTCAAATCCGCACTGCGATTTTCGGTCGCATGCTTCAGGTGATTGAATGTGACCTGGCCGAGTTTCGATTCTTTCGCCAGCACGATTGTCTCAGGCACCTTGTTTTGCGAACTAGTTCTATTAATCACCAGCCCTGACGCGAGCACCAACAACGTAAGCACCAGAGCAATCCTAAAAATGTTTCGCGTTCTTATTTCGTAGACATGCATTGATATTCCCTCCAACTTGTCAGTACCACCTGCATACGCGGATCGAATTATGGTCCCCTTCATTCCTTTAGATCCTTCGCCATTGCTGCTAGCGACCAAACTTCCACACCGTCCCCGTGTGACAGCGTTTACAAACCGAAAAGTCATCATCGCCAAACGCGCGCTTACCGTCATGACAACTGGCACAGCTTTGGCCACGACCGCTGGCGTGATGATTCAAAGGCTCCGGCGTCGTGACCTGCCGTCGCTGCGGCATCCCCGCGCGCACCTGGTGACAATCGTTACAGTCAGTCTTTGGATCATGCCTGGCATGGCTAAATCCGAGGTTGAATGCGGGCATGTTCTGCGGCGTGCGCGCATATCCGCCCAACTGATGACAGGTGCCGCAAGATGATATGTCGCGACCGTTCGATTGCGCCCGCGGCGTGTGACAGCGGAAACAAGTAGCGTGCGCATTGAAATCCGCGGGAATCGTCATGGCCACACCACCGCGTACGGGACGATGACAGGTGGCGCAGTTGACGCTGCCCATCGCGAGATGCTTCGCGTGATCGAACTTCATGCGAAAGCTAATCAGCCGATTGGGAAATGGTTTTACCGCGCCTGACTTTGCGTCCGTGTGACAGATTGTGCAGATGGGACTCTCGGAATTCTGAAACTGCTGCGCGTGGCAACCGGCGCAAGGCAAATGCTGCGAAGCGCCCGGACGCTTCGGCACCGGCGCGTTCGAATCCCGGCGGTGACAAAGCAAACATGGCAAGCGCGAATGGTTGGCACTGCTGTGCTGGAATTTTGAATAGTCGAGACCTTCGGGAAACTGCATTTGCACCTGCGGCGTCTGCGGTTCCGGCGGGTCGATGTGAGCGCGTGAATTAATAACGCCGATGGTGCAGACAATGATGAAGACGAGCACAGGAAACGCACCCTCACCCAACCCTCTCCCAGAGCGAGAAGGCTTGGCGCGATGCGCGCGTCTGGTGATCCACCCTCGCATTTAAGTCGCCTTTGGCTTCGGTGTCGGAACAGCCTGCGCGTGATTCTCAGGCAGCGGCTGCTTCCCAAACGTCACGTGACATTTGGTGCAAACAAAATTCGGATTCTTCTTGCGCGCGTCGATTTCAAAGTTCAAAGCGCCACCATCATCAAGCGTCGGCGTAATGTGACAACCGTCAGCCCCGCCGCATGATTTGACTGCGACTTTCATCGTCTTCGGATCGACGGTGCTGAAGGTTGAGGTGGCCACGTTGTGGCAGTCCATACAATTGAGATCAGGATGCATGCCGCCTTCGTGACGAAACGCGCCGGCTGATTGACGCCGGCTCCAACGCGCGAGCATCAGGACATCTGCGCCCATCGTCGGCGCTAACCTGGCATCGAAATCAGTCTTCAACGGCTGAGGCCGCCCCAACTTGTGACACGTCTCGCAGTTCTTTGGCTCGGGCGGAATTCCCGAATCAGCGTTGTGACAGGTAAAGCAAATCGTGTGGCTGTTGGGAATCGTCTTGAACGTTCCCTTCTTGAGCCAGAAGTTATCGCCGATATCTTTCGGTGGTTTGACGAGATACTCTTCGCTCGACTTGCCCTGGGCTTGATATGTCTCGTGACAGACGGGACAGCTCTTCGGCGGTCCCGCCGGTTTTGCCTGGAAAGATGTATTTATAAATAAGGCTGGATTTCTCGGGTGTGAGGGCTTACGCGCCGACAGACCCTCACCCAACCCTCTCCCAAAGGGAGAGGCCTGCAGCATTCCCACCACGTCAATGTGCTTCTCATGCGGAAAGCCCACACCAAATTCCGAAACGATCTCGCGCCGCTTCAGTTTTGGATCGCTCAAATCCCCCAGGCTGGGAAACAGCCAACGCGCGGTATCACGCGGCGTCACGGCGATGTGGCAATTCGAGCAAATGACCGGAGCCGGCCGCTCGCGCGCAAAGAACTGCGTGCGATGACAATTCAAACAAGCTGAGTGTTCGGGGAAATCGGTGACATCCTGAAAAGCTGCATCGCCTTTCCGCACCACGTTCCAATTCTTTGCCGGAACTTTATGACAAGAATTGCACGCGAGTTTCTGCGTCAACACATGTGTCGTGTGCGAGAAGCTCGCGTAATCGGTTTTGGGTTTTGGAGCAGTCTTCTGGGGGCGAGCGCGTTGCGTGCGTTTCTTTTGCGCAGCTGAGCCGTGGGCGAAGAAACCGGCAGCAATGCCAAAGGCGAGGAAAAGCAGAACCGCAATTGTCTGGATTCGTTTCCCCGTTTCGCTCATCGGTCGTCGTGCCGTGGGTTTCGCAGTCAGGTTTTTGCTATTCCTTCAGAGGCTGGCGACTCTCAATTTGGCGAATCTTAAGATAAACCAGAAACGCCAGGAACAAAATGAAAATGAGCGAAACTGCCAGCCCTTCGCGCCGGAATTTCCATTCGCCCAGCGCGGCGACGCCCGCCTGATAACCCTTATCGGCGGCTTCCAGTCCCGGCTTAACCACCTTGTCTACTTCGACCGTCGAGGACGAATGAATCAAAACGCGCGCGTGCGTCAAAGCGTCAGTCGCACCTTTCAATTCAAACTTGGGCTTGCTGACTTCCATGCCTTTGCGCTCAGCTTGATTCAGGATGCCGGTCGATTTGTCGATGCCGGCGATCAGATCATCGATGCGCGTGCGCATCATGCCCGCCGCGGCGAAACCCTTGTCACCGTTCGAGTGGCAGTTGATGCACAGCGCGCCCTGCTGAGTTCCAATCATCGAATCGTTGGGTTTGAGAATCGCATGATTGCTGTGACAGGTGATGCACTCTCCGAATTGTCTGTCGTCGAAGGCCTTCTTGTGCGGGCTCGTTTGAAATAGCTCCGCCTGGCGCGCATGACATTGACCGCAGACATTGGCCACCGAAGCAATGCCCGGCGGCGCCGCGCCATGGTTCCCATGACAGTCGTTACACGTCGGCGCCGAAAGATCCTGCTTCACATAGATCGCGTTGGCATGAACGCTGGTTTTGTATTTCGTGTATTGGTCGCTGGGAATGCCAAACGGCTTCATATAGTCCGCGCTGCCGTGACATTTCGAGCAGGTCTCCGCGACGTTCCCGGGATAGACCGACGAAAGCGGATCGCTGGGAGCGCGAATGCCGTGGACACTGTGACAGCTGATGCAGGTGGCCACCCGCGTCTCGCCTTTTTCCTTGAGCAGTTTGCCGTGGACGCTGGTGTAATATTCGCGCTCCTGATCAACTCGCAGGCTGGGATTGAAGCGCTTCATCAAGTTCGCGTCGCTGTGGCATTTGCCGCAATAGGCCGGAATGTCGAGCGTCTTGGGCTTTCCCAGGTAACCTTTGCGCGGATCCTTCGCGGCTTCTTTCGTGTCGGCATTCGGATCGCCGCCGTGGCAATCGTTACATGAAAGGCCGCGCGATTTGTGAATGTCGTTGTCGAAAGCTTTCGCGGGCGCGCTCAGGCGCGGGTCGTCAAGCTTGATATGGCATTCGATGCAGGAACTTTTCGTTTGGGCAGCGGTCGCATTGGCGAGAACGATAAGTAAGAAAGACGCCAGCAGAAAAGACATTGAAAATTGAAAATTGAAAAATGCAAATTGTAAATTTGGCGAACGCGTGTCTCGTTCGTAGCCCCTCGAGAGCAATCGACCAATTTGCAATTTGTAATTTTCAATTTTCAATTTGCAATGCCTCATCTTCGTCTCGCTAAGCCAAAGCGCCGTCGCCGCTGCGCTCTGCCGGCGCACTCCAAATCACTTCGCCACGTATCCGACAATCGTCATCACCACGATGTACAGCAACGCCACCACGCCGCAGATGTTAAAGATCAAATGCCGGCGGCGATTTTCGGGATCGCGATCGATGAACGGCACCAGAAACAGCAGCAGCGCGATCGCATTGAAGGTCATGATGCCGAGCACCTCGCCATCCATCCCGAGAATTTTCGCCGGGATCCACTTCAGCGTCTGAAACATGAAGAGGAAGTACCACTCCGGCTTGATCCCGGCGGGCGCCGGCGCAAACGCATCGGCTTTCTCGCCCAGCTCCCAGGGAAACAACGCGGCCAGCGCGGCGAGTACGCCGATGGCCAGAATCCAACCAATCAAATCGCGCAGGACGAAGTTGGGAAAGAACTTCATGCGCCGATAACTGTGTTCGTACTTCTTCGGCACGTGCATGCCGTGAAGCTGGACCAGCAGCACGTGAATTCCGATAAAGACCGTGGCCGTCGCCGGCAGCACGGCTACGTGAAATCCAAAGAAACGCGTCAGGGTCGCGCCAGTGACATCATCACCGCCGCGCAGAAAGCGGAGTACCGGCCGGCCGACGATCGGAACCACGCCGGCGATTTCGGTGCCGACCTTGGTCGCGAAGAACGCCAGCTTGTTCCACGGCAGCAGATATCCGCTGAAGCCGAAACAGATGACGATGAAAAGCAACACCGCGCCGCTGACCCAGGTGATTTCGCGCGGCGGGTAGTAGGCGCGCAAAAAGAAAACGCTGAACATGTGAATGAACAGCGTCGCGATCATCAGGTTCGCCGACCAACTATGAATCGATCTGATTAGCCAGCCGAACTGGACTTCCGTGATGATGAATTGAACGCTCTCGAAGGCGTTCTCTGAACTGGGCCGGTAATAGAGCAGCAGCAGAATTCCGGTGGCGACCTGCACGCCAAACAGAAACAGCGTCATGCCGCCGAAGTAGTACCAGATCGAATGACGATGCAGCGGCACTTCCTTCTTGTCCGCCATGGCCTGGACGCTGCTGATCGACAAGCGCTCGTCGAGCCAGTTTTTTATGGGTTCGATTCTCACGACAGCAAAAAGACTCATCACCACAGAGGGCACAGAGAAAAACTATTGAATGCTGTTTAGACGCGAGGACGTCCGTTGACGGTCGCGCAAGTGCAGCCTCTAAACGATCTAATCTTTTTCTCTGCTCTTTATTCTTCTCTGTGTCCTCAGTGGTTAATTCAACTTCGCGTTACCACGACATCATCACCACGCGTGTTCACCTTGTACTCTTCCAGGGGTCGGGGCGGTGGACCGCCGATGTTCTTGCCACTCAAGTTGTATTGGCCGTTATGACAGGCACACCAAATCTGTTTCGTGTCGTCGCGATATTGAACGATGCATTCAAGGTGCGTGCATACGGCTGAGAAGGCTTTGAATTCACCCTGCGCGGTATGGACCAGGATGCCTGGCTTGTTGCCGAACTTGAAAATCTTTCCGGAGTTCGGCGGCACCTCACTCAGTTTCGCCGCGGTCACTGAATTCTCCGACGACTCGACGATCTGCGGCGGCGACATGAATCTGAAAATTGGATAGACGATCGCGCCGAGAGTGGCGACCGCGGTTGAGCCAAGCAGGTAATCCAGAAAACTGCGCCGCGACGGACCACCGTCAGCCGGAGCAGAGAGATGTTGACTGTTCTTGTTAGCCATCACGCTTCGCAGGTTACTCACGGGCCCGACTACGGTTTCCGCGGAACAACGCGGCGGAAATTATCGGCCAGCAGAAAAGCGGTGCCAATCGCCAGCCAGAAAGCCGCCTTGATCCAGTTTCGCGTTTGCACTGCTTCGAGTGCCGCCACCCCAAAAAACAGGGCGAAGATTACGAAGGCATCCCACTTGATCGGCTTCATTGCTGCCTCTTTCCAAAACAAACTCCAGCTTCGGGCATCTATCCTCAGCTGGAGTTTGGCAACCACCTAAATCTTCGCGGTGCTATTCCTTTCGCCCGATGTAAAAACGCAGTGACATGTACGGAAGGTGCGCGTGGTAGTTCTGCGCGCGCGGGCTGCCGGGGAAAGACTTCAAGAAATCGCTTTCGTTGTATGCGTAGTACTGATACCCGAGATTCCAGTCCAGATGACGGTTAATCATGATGGCCAGGCGCGCTTCCGGCGACACAAAGGTCATCGGATAAGAGTTGATCATCGTGCCACCCAGATTCGCGGTCACCGGCGAACTGCCACCCGGGGGGATAAAGCCACCTTGAATCGGCGTTCCGCCTGCGGGATTGGACAAGCGATCTCCCTGGCCGTTGTCCTTGTTCATCCGGAACGAGGTGTACAGGGTCATGCGGCGGCTAAGTCGCGAGGTGACATCAGCAAAGAAAAAGTTGTTCCTTTGATGATACAGCGTGTGGCCCAGGTGATGGAAAATACTGTTGTAGTAGTAGTCGATCACTGCATCGCTGTCGACCCAGTTGTAGTTGTATCCCAGGTTCACTGCGATGCGGGGGGTCGGCAGCCAATCCACCGATGACGTGAAGATGCGGGTCTTCAGATCCACCCCGAAGTCCTGCGCGTTGACTCCGGCAATCTCTGAAGGGTTACCATTGTCACGAATTATCAAACCTGCATTGAAGTTCAGCTTTCGGTTCGGCGTGTAACGGCTCTTGGCGCGCACGTTCGTGTAATTGTAATTGCCTATGCGGGTGAAGACGTTATCGGCAGTTCCATGCTCGGCGTCGAAATAGACGTTCCAGTTCTTGGTGAATCGCGCTCTAAATCCGCCAAAGAAAACATTGGTGCTGTTCTCTTCAATGTCCGCGGTCGGATCGGTAATCGGCGCGGGATTGTTAGCGTTGAACGCGAATCCTCGGCTCTGCACGACGTCATGCCGATGGCCGAACTTGTAGCCAAAGTGCACCGAGTAATTCCGGCTGAATTGGTAGTCGCCTTCGACCGTGTCCTGGTACTTGCTGTAGTGCGTCGTGTTATTTACCGGCACCGGAGAGACCGTGAAGGTGTCGGTGCGCGTGCCTCCGGTTATGGGTCGGGTCAACGAGAAGAACGCAGAGAAGAGGCCGAGGCCGTCGATAAAGAAGCCTTCCTCATGAAACGTGTTCGAGATCCTGAATTTGTCGCTGGCGAGATAGGTGAGCCCGAAATCGATCACGTGGCTCGGTCTGCGCACATCGCTGGCAATTGTGTAGTTGCTCGGATTCGTGGTGTTGGGTTGGGCATTCGGCGGAGTCGGCGGAAATCCTGTGATTCGCAAATTGAAGTTCGTACCCGTGAAGTTCTCCAGGTACGTCGAGTTCGCCGTCGAGCGGCTGTAGATGCCCCGCCCGGTAATGTCGAGCTTCCCATTAATTAACGAGTGGACGCTGAAGCGCGTGAAGTCAGTGCTGCCGCGCGTCGGCTCCTGTCGGAGGAAACTTGTGAATTGGGCGACCGAAGTCGCTGCGTTGTGGTTCAAGCCGACGCCCGCCGGAATCACACTATCATCGCGAGATCGACGGAAGCCCTGCACAAAAGTCCAATCGAGTATGCCGATTCTGCCGTCAGCCCCGACGCGCCAGTCGTCAGCTCTCGATTTCAAATTGTTCAGCAGCCAGAAATCGTTGCCGCCATTGTGATAGTTCGTGTACGAAGGACCTTCGTACCGCTCGGGCGAGTATCCAACGTTGAATCGGATCGTCTCATTCTTCGGCAGAATCGTTACATCGAAATCTCCCATGGTGGTGCGGGTGTTGAAGCCATGGAGGCCGGTAACCGGATCAGCCGGCGTTTGAATCGGCGAGAAGAGCCAGGTCGGATTGGCGATGTTGTTGAGGAAGCGATAGTACTTGAACCGGCGATACTGTCCCTCAAAGCGATACCATTTCGGGTTCTCCATGCTGATGCGCAGGTTGCCTTGAGGATCGGCGCCCCAGCCCGTCGAGGTGACCATCAACTGATCGAACAGTGCGCCGCTCTGGCCGTCTTTGGTTTTCATGAAGAACGAGCTGTCAAAGATTCTCGGGCCGGCTTTGTAATTCAGATCGCTCTTGAACTTGTTGACGTCACCGTCGACGCGCTGACCGCGGTAGCCGAACTCGATCGAGCCGACGACATTATAAGGACCTGCGTCATCGCCGACGGTTGACGACGTCGGCTCTTTATCGGTGGTCGCGGTTTTCTTCGGATCAGTCTTGGTGGTCTTCTTCGGGTCGGTCGTGGCGGTCGCTTTTCCGTCTTTCGCGTCCTGAGTCTGCATCGCCCTGGTGTCTGTAGGCGAGTCCTGCGCCGCCACCGACACCGCGGTCAACCCAACAAACAATGCGACTACCGGCAAGAAACCGAGCAGCCTCGTAATCTTGGTATTCATACCATCCATCCTCTGGACAAAGTTTCTGTTTCGCGGCGGGTACCCTCCCCGCCGTCATGAGACGGGCGACACCCGTCTCAAAACGATTAAGCGCTACCTGAAGAACACCGGGCTCGTGCGCGAGCCGTGGATCTTCACGTGACAAGCCGTGCAATTGTTGTATTGCGCGTTCTGGTTGTGCTGCGGACCAGCGGGTTCAACCGCGCCGACGTCGTGGGCCACACTATGGCACGTCAGGCAAAGTTGATTGACCGCGCTGTATTTCAACAGCCGCGCATTGGCCGAGCCGTGCGGCGTATGGCAAGCCGTGCAACCTTCGGTCTTCACCGGCGCATGCTCGTAAGTAAACGGCCCCTGCTTGTCGGCGTGGCACTTGATGCAGGCGGCATCGGCGCCCGTGGCGAGGCGCGTCTGTCGAGTCTCAAATCCACCGTGTGGGTTGTGACAGTCGCTGCAACGCATCGCGCCTTCCAAAACTTTATGATGGAAAGGCATCGTGAATTGCGGCTTCACTTCGTTGTGGCAACTGATGCAGAGCTGCGGATCGTTGGCCTTCAACATGCGCGTGGTCGAGAAGCCCGGCTTCTCGGCATTCGCCGTCGTCACCAGCACGTTCGAACTCGCCAGGTTGCGTCCGACCTTGTCAGCATGCGGCGAGTGGCAATCGATACAGCCGACGTCGTTGCGCCAGTGCTCACCGCGGCGGAAATTGTTGCGCTCTTCTTTGCCGGCATGACAGCTCAAGCACGTCTCAGAAATCTCTTTCGATGATTTGCCGGTGAAGCTGATGATCTTTGTCTTGTCACCGCCGCCGTCGACGTGCGCTTTGCCCGGACCATGACACGACTCGCACCCGGTAGCTTTGTCTTTCCAGCTACTGAGTTTGGTCAGCGTCGCGTGTACGGTGTGCGAGTACGACTTGAACGTGTCCTCGTGACAGGCTTGACAGGTATCGCTGCCGACGTAGTCTGTCGCCGACGGCTTGTCGTCATTGCCCGAACGGCCGACCGCCTGCGAACTCCTGGCGCCCGTTAGCCACACGACCACGGCCACGACTGAGCTCACGACGATCAGCGTTTTGATTAACCTTGCGAGTCTCACCTTGGAGCCTCCTTCTTATTCCTTTGAGAAACTTACCCGGTACTGCCAGTTTGCCACGCTAATAATAGGGCTGGGGCGGGCGTTCGCATGCTAGTAGTTTTGACAGTTACCCGCCGTGACGGGCATCACGGGCCATTGAAAATTCAAGGGCTGACTTGCGCTATCGAGGCCAGCGCCTCGCTGTCGCGAATCCACATCAAATCTCGCTTTACCCGGATGATTTGGTCCCGCTTCAGGGCGCTGAAAAGCCTGGTGACAGTCTCACGTGACGCGCCGATTATTTGAGCGATCTCTTCCTGCGTCAGTAAAAGTTTGACGCGAATGCCGTCGCTGGTCCACTCGCCAAAATCACGACCCCATCTGACGATCAATCGAGCCAGCTTCTCTAAAGCCGACTCAGACAAAACCAACATTCTGGTATGGTCTACAAACTCGCTGAACTGCCGGCTGAACATTTCGACCAGGTCGGCATGCAGGCTGTGGTGCTCCCACATCAGATTCAGCAAATCCGCTCGAGAGATGAAATCCACGCGGCCGCCTTCAACCATTTCCGCCGTCGCTTCGAACGGCCGGCCGGTCATCCCGGCATAGAGTCCCAGCACGTCGCCGGGTTTCGCGACCCGGATGATTAACTTCTTACCATCCACGGACGAGATGGAAACCTTGGCGCGCCCCGACGACAGCACATAAACGCCGCGCGCGACGTTCCCTTCATGAAACACGACGGCGCCGCGCGGATAAATCCTCGTGCGGCTGACTCGATCGATTCCGGGAATGGCACTTAAAGGCGAGTTGAATGGCAGGACCCGCATCGGCGGACGCGCCGGCATCTGATGATTGCCGGCAACGGCTCTGGTCGCTACGTTCATTAAGTTCTAGTCTCCTTTTTCGGAGTGCGGCGGCTTGACGCCGCTTTAAGTTTCCTGTCGATCCACTCGCGAAATAAAGCGATATGAAAAGCGGCGTCAAGCCGCCGCACTCCAAACAAGGCAGCCGACGTTGAGCAACAGACGTGCCGACTCCTTTATTAACCGTTTATTAACCGTTTGCGTGATTCTCCGGTACTGAACCGGCCTGATTGGGAGTTTTCGCTCAAGCCTTGCGGAACTTTCCTCATGAGTTCTCGGAAACAAATGTGATCGGCGCAACTAATGCTTTGAATTTCAATCGGCATATCGGTTGCTGTGCCATCTGCACGGGATTCATAGCTCATGAGCAGCGGCTTGTTGCTCAGCAATCACAGGGAGAAACGGAGGGACTTTGACATGGCAACTGATGATCGCGACATGCTTGAACTACTCAAACAGGAATTATCTTTCATCGAGGAGGGCGGGTATGGCCGTTCGGTCCGCGCGCCTTGGTTACCAAAGTCCATCTTCCAGGATTCGCTGAGTTGTCTGAACTATGGATATCCGTATCGCGCCCACCCGTGCTCTGAATGTCAACTGCTTGACTTCGTCAAACCGGACGACCGCTCTCAACCGATTCCTTGTCATTTCATCCCCCTGAATGAAGCTGGCAATACGATTGAAGAGCTCGAAATGACGGGCGACGAAGCTAAGACGCAAGCCGTCGTCAAGAGTTGGTTGCATGGGAAGATCAATCAGCTCGAAACGCAAAGGTGAAAGCCTTTGGCAACGACGAAGACTGAAGGAGTGCGGTGGGCGCGTCGAAAACGATCATGGGGGCGGAACTATTGAAAGGAGAATCGATCATGAACAGTGGCCACTTCATGTCGCCCATTAAAGACTTCATGCATCTCGATCCGTTCCGTCTGTTCCCACATCGCCTGGAGACTCAACCGCTCTTCACCGAAGAGTGGCCGATGAAGACCTGGGTCCCGCCGTGCGATATCTTCGAGACCGACAAAGAACTGGTAATGAAGTTCGAATTGCCAGAGGTCAAGAAGGAAGACGTGGAAGTTAAGTTGGAACAGAACGTGCTCACCCTGCGGGGCGAGCGGAAGTTCGAAGAGAAAACGGACCGCGAAAATTATCATCGCGTCGAGCGGCATTATGGTGAATTCATGCGCAGCTTCAACGTCCCCTTGTACGTCGACGCTGCCAGGATTAACGCCGAGTTCAAAGACGGCGTGCTCACCGTTACGCTGCCGAAAAACGAGGAAGCGAGACCAAAGCAAATCAACGTGAAGGTCAACTAATCTGGGATTCCCCAGGGATTAGACTGAAGCTTCCTTGTAAGCGCCGCAGGCGGTTCAGTGGGAGGGGCCGCCGGCGGCTATTTTTGTGTCACGAGAACGGTGTCAGTACCGGGAACGGTTAGTGGCCGGGTCGAGTGATCATTGAAGGAAGAAGAAGGACAACTAAAAGCATTGCAAAATGAAAATTGAAAAATGCAAATTGCAAATTCGACCCTTCGTGGTTCCTCCGACAAACCCGTGTGCATCGAGTAAGGCCAATTTGAAATTTTCATTTTGCAATTTTCAAGTTTCAATTTTCCTGCCTTTCGGAGGTAACGCTTAATCATGGCCAACCGCATGGTCACCATCGACGGCAACGAAGCCGCCGCCTACGTCGCTTACAAAACCAACGAAGTGATCGCCATCTATCCGATCACCCCGTCATCGGCGATGGGCGAGTCGTCCGACGAATGGGCGGCCAAAGGTAAGAAAAATATTTGGGGTATGACGCCCCTCGTGCGCGAACTGCAATCCGAAGGCGGCGCGGCGGGGACGGTTCACGGCAGCCTGCAAACCGGCGCGCTGACGACGACTTTCACCGCCAGCCAGGGCCTGCTGTTGATGATCCCAAACATGTTCAAGATCGCCGGCGAACAGACGAGCACGGTCTTTCACATTGCGGCGCGTTCGGTGGCCACGCACGCACTTTCAATTTTCGGTGACCATAGCGACGTGATGGCGACGCGCTCGACCGGATGGGGAATGCTTTTCTCGAATTCGATTCAAGAGGTCATGGACTTTGCGCTGATCGCGCAGGCGGTGACGCTCGAATCACGCGTCCCCTTCGTTCACGCGTTCGACGGCTTCCGCACCTCGCACGAAGTGATGAAGATCGAAGAACTCAATGACGATCAGATTCGCGCGATGGTTGACGACGAATTAGTCCGCGCTCATCGCCGGCGAGCTCTGACTCCGGATCATCCGGTAATGCGTGGCACCGCACAGAACCCGGACGTCTTCTTCCAATCACGCGAACGCGCAAACTCGTTCTATAACGCGACTCCCGAGATTGTCGAACGGGCCATGAAGAAATTCGGCGAAGTCTCCGGCCGTCAGTATCGCTTGTTCGATTACGTCGGTGCACCTGACGCCGAACGCGTCATCATCATGATGGGCTCAGGCTGTGAAACCGCGGAAGAAACCGTGAAGGCGCTGACCGCAAAAGGCGAAAAGGTCGGCCTGTTGAAAGTCCGTCTCTATCGTCCGTTCTCGGTCGACCATTTCATCGCAGCCCTGCCTGCGACGGTCAAGGCAATTGCGGTTTTGGATCGCACCAAAGAACCGGGCGCCACCGGTGAACCTCTATATCAGGACATAATCACTGCGCTGCATGAAGGCATGAGCGCGCAGGGCGGAGGGATGAAGACCCCGCTTCCAACTGATTCATCACTCATCCGTCATCCCTCATCCCTCCCACGAGTCGTCGGCGGTCGCTACGGCCTGGGCTCAAAAGAATTCACGCCGGCAATGGTCAAGAGCGTCTTCGACGAAATAACCAATGCCGCGCCGAAGAACCACTTCAGCGTCGGGATCGTGGATGACGTGACGCACAACAGTCTCCCGTTCGATGCGAACTTCACCACCGAAGCCGGCGACCAGGTACGCGCACTGTTCTGGGGTCTGGGCGCCGACGGGACCGTCAGCGCGAATAAGAACTCGATCAAGATTATCGGCGAAGAGACACCGAATTACGCGCAGGGATATTTCGTCTACGACTCCAAGAAGTCCGGAGCAATGACCGTCTCGCACCTGCGCTTCGGATCGACTCCGATCCAAAGCACCTACCTGATCCAACGCGCCAATTTCATTGCCGTTCATCAATTCAATTTCCTCGAGCGTTATCAAATTCTCGACTCGGCGGAAGATGGTGCGACGCTGCTACTGAATAGCCCATACGAAGCCAACGAAGTTTGGGAACATCTGCCGCGCTTAGTTCAGGAACAGATCATCGCCAGGCAGATCAAGCTCTATTCAATAAATGCTTACGAGGTCGCGAAACAAAATCAGCTCGGCAATCGCACCAACACGATCATGCAAACGTGCTTCTTCGCCATCAGCGGCGTCATTCCGCGCGATGAAGCGATCGTGAAGATCAAAGAATCGATTAGAAAAACCTACGGCAAACGGGGCGAGCCGGTCGTGCGACAGAATTTCGCCGCAGTCGATGCCGCACTCGAGCATCTGCACCAAATCGAGATCCCCTCGCCCGACAGAGGGGACAGGGGGGCGAGTGTGGCGGTGCCGGCGACGCAAGTCGCGCTCGGCCCCCCGTCGAGCCCGCAGATGCCCGACTTTGTCCGCGACGTGACGATGGAGATCCTCGGCGGCCGCGGCGACAATCTTCCCGTCAGCGCCTTCCCCGTCGACGGCACCTATCCGGTGGCGACGGCCCAATGGGAAAAGCGCAACATCGCGCAGGAAGTTCCGGTCTGGGAGCCGGACATCTGCATCGAGTGCGGCAAGTGCATGCTCGTCTGTCCGCACGCGACGATTCGCGCGAAGGTTTGTAAGCAGGAAGATCTAGTCAACGCGCCGGCGGGATTTAAGACCATGCCCGCGAAATGGCGCGAGCTGCCCGATCACCTCTACACGATTCAAGTTGCCGTCGAAGACTGCACGGGCTGCCAGCTTTGCGTCGAAGTCTGTCCCGCCAGGGACAAGAGCAACGTCTCGCGCAAAGCGCTCAACATGAAGCCCCAGCTACCGCTGCGTGACAGCGAACGGGTGAACTGGGATTACTTCCTGAACCTGCCCGAGATTCATCGCAACGGCAATCTGACTTTCAAGAACATCAAGGACATTCAACTGCTGCAACCGCTGTTCGAATTTTCCGGTGCTTGCTCGGGCTGCGGCGAGACGCCTTACATCAAGTTGATTACCCAGCTCTTCGGTGACCGCGCCATCATCGCGAACGCGACGGGCTGTTCCAGCATTTACGGCGGCAACCTGCCGACGACACCCTACACAATCAATCGTGAAGGCCGGGGGCCGGCCTGGAGCAATTCGCTCTTCGAAGATAACGCTGAGTTCGGATTGGGAATGCGTCTGTCATTCGATCACCAACAGGCTTACGCAAAGAATTTGGTGGAACGCCTCGGCGACACGCTGGGCGCCGAAATGGCGGATGGTCTGCTGAATGCGAAGCAGGACACACAGGAAGGCATCAACACAGCTCGTGAACTGGTCGCGCAACTCAAATCGAAACTCGAGGGGCGCAGCGAACCTGAGGCGCGTGATCTGGCCGGCGTGGCCGATGCACTCGTCAACAAGAGTGTCTGGATCATCGGCGGCGACGGATGGGCCTATGACATTGGTTATGGCGGATTGGATCACGTGCTGGCCAGCGGACAGAACGTCAACATCCTCGTGCTCGACACCGAGGTGTATTCAAACACCGGCGGGCAGGCATCGAAGGCCACGCCCCTCGGCGCGGTCGCGAAGTTCGCTGCCGGCGGCAAGCCGACGATCAAGAAAGACCTGGGAATGACGGCGATGCGCTACGGCAATGTTTACATTGCGCAGATCGCAATGGGCGCGAGCGACACGCAAACGGTCAAAGCATTTCTTGAAGCGGAAGCTCATCCGGGTCCGTCGCTGATCATCGCTTACAGTCAATGCATTGCGCACGGCATCGACATGGCGAAGGGGATGACACAGCAAAAGCTCGCGGTGGAATCAGGTCACTGGCCGCTATATCGCTACAACCCGGCGCTCGAGAGCGAGGGCAAGAATCCATTCCAGCTCGATTCGCGCGATCCGAAAGTCCCGCTTCAGGACTACATCTACACCGAAGGTCGCTATCGCATGCTGCAACGCAGCGATCCGGAAGCGGCAAAGATTCTGTTAGAGCTCGCGCAGCAAGCTGTGAATCATCGGTGGGCGCAATACAAGAAGTTAGCGGCGTCAACCGTTTAGAGTTGGGCTACTGGGCGGTAGCCTGCCGCTAAACGAGCGCGGAGTTTTCATTATGAGCTTATCAACTAACTATCTCGGCCTGGTTCTGAAGAACCCTATCGTCGCATCCTCTTCTCCGCTATCGCACACGGTCGAAAGCATTCGACGCCTCGAAGACGCGGGTGCGAGCGCGGTCGTCATGTATTCGTTGTTCGAGGAACAGATCACCTTCAACAGCCTCTACGTCGATCATTACCTGCGCAATAACACCAACAGTTTCGCCGAGGCCTCAAACTATTTTCCCGAGATGGACGATTACAACGTCTGGCCGGATGAATACCTCAAGCTAATCCGCCGCGCGAAGGAGGAAGTCGATATTCCGATCATCGGCAGTTTGAATGGCGTTTCAAGCGGCGGCTGGGCGAATTACGCGGGCCTGATCGAGGACGCCGGCGCAGACGCGATCGAACTGAATGTTTATTACGTGCCGACGGATATCGAGATGACCGGTCGCGAAGTCGAAGACATGTACCTCGACCTGCTGCGTCAGGTGAAGCGTTCGGTCACGATTCCAGTCGCCGTGAAGCTCAGTCCTTTCTTCAGCTCGATGTCGAACATGGCCCGGCGCCTGGCGCACGAAGGTGCTGACGGCCTGGTATTTTTCAATCGCTTCTATCAACCCGATTTCGATCTCGAAAGTCTTTCAGTGGCGCCGCGTTTGGTTTTGAGCAATTCCCACGAACTGCGTCTGCCGCTGCGTTGGGTGGCGATACTTTACGGGCGCATTCTGGCCGACTTTGCAATCACCAGCGGCATTCATGGTTCCGAAGACGTACTGAAAGGTCTGATGGCGGGGGCGAAGGTCACGATGATGGCTTCGGAACTGCTGCAGAACGGTGTGCGTCGCATCAAAGAAATTCTGCGCGAGATTGAGAACTGGATGGATGAGCATGAGTACGAATCGGTGGCCCAGATGATCGGCAGCATGAGCCAGCAGCATTGCGCGGAACCAGCCGCCTTCGAGCGCGCCAACTACATGCGGGTTCTCGATTCGTTTCAGCCCATCAACTGACAGAGACCCGACCGTAAGGGAGGGTGCAGCAAAGTTTCGGATGAACCGCCCGCGTTTTTCCGAAACCGCGAGCGATAGCGAGTGGCTGACCATTGGACGGTCTAAGCGAGCCGATCCTTATCGTTGTCCCATCTTTCGGAAAATTCCCACAACGGCCGCCAGTGATTGTGTGAAATCTCACTGTAGTGGTCCCTCGCTAAGTATTCGCCGCAAAATTTCCCCAGCAAATTGTCTGGCCCTGCGCTTGCTCTAACCACCTGTTCGCGTTCTTGCGCGAGAGCTATCAATCTATCGAGAGGATGAAATCATGCTACTAGATCCGATGAAGACGGTCCGCGATTTGGCCGTTGAGCTACCAAACGCCACGCGCGTTTTTGAAAAGACCAGGATCGACTACTGCTGCGGCGGCGATCAGCTTTTGGGCGCGGCTTGTGCCAGGGCCGGCGTTGATTTGCAGACGCTCGAGAAAATGCTCGAGGCCAATCCCGGACCTGCACTCAACGCCGCGGTAGCGTTTCAGAATTTAAGTGCCGCCGAGTTAATCGAGTACATTCTCGATAAGCACCACGTTTACACCCGGGATGAAATGCAGCGGCTCGAGACGCTCGTCGACAAGGTGGTCAACGCGCACGGAGCGAATCATCCTGAACTCTTGAGTATTCGCGATCTCCTGCAACAACTGATCGCCGAATTGAGGGGTCACATGTTCAAGGAAGAACAGATCCTCTTTCCCTTCATCGTCCAACTTGAACATTCTGTTTCGCAGGGCCAACCGCCGCCGTTTGCTCCGTTCGGCACCGTCAACAATCCGGTGCGCATGATGATGGTCGAGCACGACAACGCGGGCGAACTCCTGCGTGAGATGCGTAAGCTCAGCCGCGACTACAAAGTCCCGGAGAATGCATGCATGAGTTACAAAACTTTTTATGAAGCACTCGAGGCCTTTGAGCAGGACCTTCATCAGCACATTCATCTGGAAAATAATGTGTTGTTCCCCATGGCCGTGAAGCTCGAAGCGGCAAGGAACGCATGAAGAGCTTCAGCGATCTGCTGGAATTGCATCAGCAGCTGGACAATTGAGCTGCGCGGCGTCGGGAAGCGCACAACTTGCGCTGCGTCTACTCCGACGCGGCGGTCCGTTTTTCGTGTGATTGTTGCTGGCCGCTGTGAAATAGCACATCGGTCTTGAGGATTCCTTCGAGATTGATCGTCGGGGCAAAACCGATGTGCTGGTTGGCTTTCGTTATGTCGGGAATGCGACGCGGCATGTCTTCAAAGCCCTCTTCGTAAGCTTCGTCGTAAGGGACCAGCACGATCTCTGATTCGGAATGCGTGAGTTGCTTCACTTTATTCGCGAGATCCGAAATCGAAATTTCCTGGTCCGAGCCGATATTGAAAACCTGGCCCACCGATTTTTCGTGGTCCATTAACTTCATCAGCGCGCCGACGACATCGCCCACGTAGCAAAAGCAACGCGATTGGGTGCCGTCGCCGTAAACCGTGATGGGCCGATTTGCCAAAGCCTGTTTGACGAAGGTTGGGATCACCATTCCGTACTGGCCGGTCTGGCGCGGGCCGACGGTGTTGAAGAGCCTGACCACGATCGTCGGCAATTTCTTTTCGCGCCAATAGGCCAACGCGAGAAATTCGTCGATCGCTTTCGAGCAGGCGTAGCTCCAGCGGCCTTTAGTCGTCGCCCCCATCACCAGATTCCCATCTTCGCGAAACGGCACCTGGCTGCTGAGACCGTAAACCTCGGATGTTGAGGCCACGAGGACTTTCTTCTTCTTTTTGTTGGCCAGCGCCAGGACACACTCTGTGCCACGGACGTTTGTCTCAATCGTGCGGACCGGGCTTTCGACGATCAGTTTGACGCCGACCGCAGCGGCCAAATGAAAAATGACGTCGCATTGATCGACCAGCTCCGCCGTGACTGGCTGGTTGTGAACGCTCTCGATGGTGTAATGAAAGCGCGGATGATCTTTCAGATGTCGAATGTTTTCAAAACTGCCGGTGGAAAGATCGTCGATGATGAATACTTCATCGCCGCGCTCGAGGTAAGCGTCAGACAGATGTGACCCGATGAAACCAGCCCCGCCCGTGATCAGAACTCGCAAATTCAGCCCTCTTTAAGTGTTATCGACTAAGGCGTTTAGTCTAACATGACATCCGGCTGCAGACGATTTTGAAGAGTTGTCCGCAGATTACGCAGACGACACAGATCAAAAAACTCTGAATCAGTTCTGTGTTTCCAATCTGCGTTATCTGCGGATTATTCTTCATCGCAGTAACTCGCCATAGAGCGCCGACATGTCCGCGAGCAGACGCTCCTTCGCATAGTTCTGCAGGACAAACTCTTGCCCCTTGCGGCCCAGGTCACATCTCAGATCTTTGTTTTCAATCAGGTGGTTGAGCGCCTGGGCAAAGCCTTCGACATCGCCGCCGGCCACGCCAACGCCACGCTCGTGGATTGCGAAGCGGTGTTCCTCAGACGTTTTGGGTCCAAGCAAATCAGCGACTCCGCCCACCAAAGTCGCCACGACCGCTCGTGCGTTGGCCATCGCTTCGATGACGCTTAACGGTGTGCCTTCGTTGCGGCTCGTCAGCGCGAGCATGTCCAACGCGGGATAGAAATTCTCAGGATCGTCACGCGATCCTAAGAACAGCACATCGCGGCCTAAGCCTGATTCCTCAACCTGTCGCTCGAGTTGCGGACGCAAATGACCATCACCGATAACTAAAAACTTCACTTTGGATTGAGCGGACTTCCGAAAGTGGGCTGCGGCTTGAATGAAAAGTTCATGATTCTTTATCTCGGTGAGTCGGCCGACAATGCCGACCAGAATTGTGTCCGCGTCCGCGTTCAGTTCCTGCCGAAATTGTTCTCGCCGTTGCTGCCAATCGGCGTAGATGCCCAGGTCGATTCCTAAAGGGATTACGGTGAATTGATTTGCTCTGCCGACGCGAAACGCTTCGTTGATCTCGCGCCGCTGCTGTTCTGTAATCACCACGATGCGATCGGTAACCAGCCGGGCCAACATCCGTTCGATCGTCAGAAACAAGCGCGTCTTAGTCGATCCATAGTAACTGTGAAAAACGTGGCCGTGATAAGTATGGACGAACCGGCATGGGCGCGGCCGGCCCAGCAACGCACCCGGCGTTAGCCAACGGTACATGAAGCCGGCCATGCGTCCGACGGTGCCTGCTTTCGCTGTGTGGGTGTGAACGAGGTTTGGTTTCTCGCGCAGCATCAAACGAAATATCTTCCAGACAGTGATCGCATCGCGCGGAGAGATTTCGCGGCTCATCTCAGCCAGGACCAGCGGCTCGACGCCTGCCTGAGTCGCGACGTAACTCATATCGTCTTCGCCCGGCGGCACCACGCCTGAGACCAGGATCGTCTCGTAGCCGTCCTGCTTCATGCCCGCGGTCAGCCAGACCACGTGACGGGCCGGGCCACCAACGTTCAAACGCGCAATGATGCGAAGGACCTTCATGAAAGCTGTTTTGATTGAAGCAAGGAAACCGTAGCGCAACTCGCGCTAGCCAGCGAAGGCGGCCTAACTAATCGATGAATCTTTCGAACCACAACTCGAGCATCAGGAGTGACCATAACCGCAGGGCGTGATCGTCTTTGCGCTCGACATGCTGATCGATGATGCGCCGCACTTGTTCGCGATCGAACAAGCCGCGCGAGAGTGCCTTCTCGGACAAAAGCGTTTCGCGCAGAAATGTTTGCAGGCGGCCACGGAACCAGTGTCCGATGGGAACGCCAAAGCCCATCTTGGCGCGCGTGAGATTTTCTTGCGGCACAAATTTCTTGAGCACTTGCTTGAGCAGGTACTTGGTTGTCATGCCGCGCAACTTCAAATGCTCAGGCAAGGTGGCCGCGAATTCCATCAAGTGATGATCGAGAAACGGCGAACGCGCTTCCAACGACACCGCCATGCTGGCAATGTCCATCTTCACCAGCAGGTCGTTTGGCAGATAAGTCATCGTGTCAGTCAGCAATGAGGCATCGACGATGCCGGCGCCGTTGGCCTTCGCAAACCAGGGCTCAATAAATCCAATTGTCGAAAACGATGCGGTCACGTGGCGGAAGTCTGCCGAATACAAGTTTAGCTTCGCCTGTTCGTCGAAGGCGCTGATCCACATCAAGTATCTCTGCCCCGGACTTAGCGAGGCGGCTCTCAAAAAGCGTTGCGCCTTGCGCACCGGGTTCTTGCGCGATTGCGCTTGCGGCAGCGCGTTCGAGACGTTGCGGATAACGTTGTTGCGGATGGCGGCCGGCAGCAGCTTTACATAACGCTGGGCCAAATTCATCGCAGCGTAACGCTGGTAGCCGGCGAAACATTCGTCGCCGCCGTCGCCATTCAGCGCGACGGTGACATGTTTCCGCGTCTCGCGCGAAACGTAATAGCTGGGAATCGCGGACGAGTCGGCGTAAGGCTCGCCATAATGTTCGACGAGTGTGGGCAGAATTTCCATTGCGTCGGGCTTGACGATAAATTCATGATGCTCGGTGCCGACGTGCTCAGCCACGCGTCGCGCATGATGCAGTTCGCTGAAATCCTGCTCTTCAAAACCGACCGAGAACGTCTTTACCTTCTCTGAAGATTCCTGGGCCATCAGCGCGACCACGGCGCTGGAATCGATCCCGCCGGAAAGAAACGCGCCCAGCGGCACTTCGGACATCAAACGGATCCGGACCGCCTCACGCAGTAACTCGACCACGCGTTCGCCCGCCTCCGCTTCGCTGATCGCGATCTTTTTTGAGAAATCGATCTGCCAGTAACGTTCGAGCTTGATCTCTCCGTTCTTCCACAATAACCAATGACCGGGTTCAAGTTTGGAGATTGAGCGGAAAGCCGTCAGCGGCGCCGGCACGCAAATGAACGAGAGGTAATGATGAATGGCTTCGTAATTGACGTCGCGGCTGAGCTGCGGATGCTCGAGCAACGCCATGAACTCGGAACCAAAAATGAAATCGCCGCCGGCCTGCGCGTACAGCAGCGGCTTCTTGCCGACGCGATCGCGCGCGAGAAACAGCGACTTGTCGCGCTCGTCCCAAATGGCAAAGGCGAACATGCCACGCAGATATTTGGGGCAATCGGCGCCATACTCGTCGTAAGCATGCACGATCGCCTCGGTGTCGCTGTCGGTATAGAACCGATGGCCGCGGCTTTCGAGTTCCTTTCGCAGCTCGCGATAGTTGTAAATTTCGCCGTTGAAAACGATCCACCGCGTCTTGTCCGCATTGTGAATTGGCTGCTGGCCGCTTTTCAGATCGATGATGGCGAGTCTACGCATTGCGAGACCAACACCATCGTTGAGATAAAAGCCGTCTTCGTCAGGACCCCGATGATGGATCGCCGCGTTCATCTTCGCGAGCAAATCGCGATCGACGGGCGCGCCATCACGACGAACGATGCCTGTAATTCCGCACATTATTGTTCTGGGGTGGCCACCTGTAACGAATTGTGTTTGCTAATTGCCAAAGCTTGACGGGCGGTAAACCGGTAAACGTGAATGACTATTGGTTTATCTGCGTCTATATTAACGGACGGCCAACAAACCACGCAAAGCACTGCTGAATGACAGCCTGAAGTTCGGGCGGCTGATTACTAGCACATGAGGATCCACAATTTGAAAGGCACGATTAAGCGCAGGCCGCAGTCCGCGCTGGCGGTCGCCGCCATTCTTCACCTCATAATCGCCGTAGGTGTCTTTGCGATAGGCCGATCAGGCGCAATGCCGCAACAATTCGATCGTGACGGCATTGGTGATTTCGCCAGCGACGGCCATATCCACAAACCCCTTATGGACGCGCTGGTCGATCTCTTGAAGCAGGGACACATCGGCTCATGGGCCAGGAGTGCCGACGCTGTGCACGTCAAAATATTTTCACTCGCGGCGGTGGTGACCGAGCCTTTGTTGGGCAGCAACATTCTGACGATCGAGCCGGTGAACTTACTCTGTTATCTCGGCATCCTGATGCTCACCTTTACGCTGGCAAAGATGATCGCCGGACTGCGGGCCGCCTGGGTGGCCACGTTGATTGTCGGGCTGTGGCCGTCGTTACTTTTGCACAGCACTCAATTTCTTCGCGACCCATTGGTTCTCGTCGCGGTGCTGGCGCTGATGACGCTGCTGGTGCGCACCCTTAAAGCAGAGTTGAATTGGCGGCGCGCGGCAGTGAGCGTAGTGACGGGCGCGGCCGCGATTTATCTCGCGTGGCATGTGCGGCCGGAAATGTGGCTGGTGATTGTGGCTATTATCTTCGTCTCGCCTTTGTTGTTGCTGCTCAAGATCGTCGTTACGCGCAAAGTCCTCGGGATAAATTTGTTGACGCTGGTTCTACTCGCGGTGCTTTCGATCGCCATGCCGAGGCCCTCAGTCGGCTTTGTGAGTCAGCCGTTGTCCACCGCCGCCGGCGCGGGCCCAGCGGATCCCGCTCCGCGTTCCATCTGGCAGCGAGTCGCGGCCGCGCGAAAGAAGTTTGTTGGCTTCAGCAGCGGTGCAGGTTCAATAATCGATGAAACGGTTCTCTTCAATTCGACCTCGGACATCATCAGGTATGTGCCGCGTGCGCTGGAGATCGGTTATTTCGCCCCGTTCCCGACTCTATGGCTCACTGAAGGAGGCAAAGCCGGAAGCGTGGGCAGAATCGTCAGCGGTTTCGAGATGATGTTGACCTATCTGTTCGAAGCGCTCGCCTGCTTCTTCGTTTGGCGGACCAGGAGGCGATTCAGTTCCTGGCTGTTGGTTCTCGCAACTGTTTTTGGAATGCTCGCACTCGGTTTGGTAGTCACGAACGTGGGAACTCTTTATCGCTTGCGTTATCCCTTTTGGATCTTAATTGTGATTATGGCGGCGCCGGTTCTGGTTGCGAAACAATTCGGTTGGTTCTCGAGTCGGACCACAAACGCGCAAACCAATCTCTAACCTGACGTTCGACGCGCGAATGCCCCAGATTATTTTCGGCCGCGCTGAGGAAACTTTTAAGAACGCGTCACCAGATTAGGTTCGACGAGTACCGAATAGATGATGTCCGGCTTGATTCGCCGCACTTCGTTTTTCAACCGCCAGAAAAACCGCACAAGATCCCACCGGCCGCTTTTGTCCAGGCTGATAACCGGAATTCCGCTATGAGAAATGTCGCCGGCAAAATAGCCGCCGGGATAGAAAGTCACGACCGTTATATCGAACAGCTTTTTATCCGCCTCGGCAAACAATTGCAGGTACTCCTCTTCGCTGCGTCGCTGTTTGTGGAGATCGGGACAGAAGTACGCGGGCTCTTTCTCAGGGGACATGTAAATGCCAGGATGCCGGCGCAGATATTCATTACAGCGCGGTCGTGCCTCACTTGGCCGCGCCGACAATGAAAACATTCGGTTTTCTCATCGCTGAGTCTGCCCGCCGATTACCCCGATAGCCGTCGGGTGAATTCCTAATCTGCGCTTTATCCACACGGCCAGAAGTATATTCCAGACGCTCAAGCTAATCGCAAGGGACATGGCTGTGCCGACCAAACCCCAGAACGGAACCAGCACCACATTGAGTACGATGTTAAGGACCCCACAGGCGCAGGTGCTAATCGCCAGCACGCGCTCATGGCCCGTCATGACCAGCAGGAGGGCCACGGGTCCCATCGCGACATTGACGGTTTGACCGATCACCAAAAGCACCAGGGCCGGCTGGCCCGCGGGAAACTCCGGCCCGAACACGGATAACAGTCGTTCTCCAAAGACGACTAAAATCGTGCCGGCCGCCAGCGTGAAGATAAGGGCCGCACGAATACTCTTCGTGACGACGAGCTGTAACCGGGGGAGATCTCTCTGCGCCCACAGCCGCGCTGCGACAGGTGCTAACGCGAGGTTAACCGATATCAAACCAAACTGGATCAGGTCGGAGATCCGGCCAGTAATCGCGTAGACACCCACGGTCTGCGACCCCTTGATTGCGCCCAACAACACGATCGCGACCTGGGCGTTAAGGACGCTCACTCCACTTACCAACAGCAAGGGTAATGCGCCCTTGATCCACTGCCTGGGTTTATATTCCGGCGTCGCCTGTTTGGCGGCCGGCGGCAGATTGAATTGCAGAACGGCCGCGCCGAATACGAGCGCGACGGCCGCTGCGATCGCATAAAGGGCAAATGCTGATCGCGCGCTCAACGTCCAACGCCAGACGAAATGGCTCGCTGCGATCAGACCGATGAAGATTGTGGGCTGAATGACCGCCTCGGGAAATTGGCCGGCGATGACATTCTGTAACCCCTGCATGGCAGACTGCCTTATGCGCGTAAGCGACATCAACGGCAGCAGGATCAGCGCGATCAGGAAGGCGGGTAGGTGCGGCCAATTCACTTGCCGCGCAATTCCAGTGGCTGCGAGCGCGGCGACCAAACCAATTGTCACTGCGAGCGCCAGGACAACTCGATTTGACCAGCGCAGCAGACCGCGCACAACGCCCCATGCTGATCGGGCCTGTCCGGTGGCCACTTCGCGAATGATCACGTTTTCAAGGCCGGCCAGGACGCCGATGCAGAGAACATTCACCCACGCCAGAATGTACGCGTACACTCCGTATTGAGCCGCTCCCAATGTTCGGGCGAGTATTAAGCTGACGAGAAATGCGAAGCCGGTGAAACTGATTTTGAGACCAAAAGAACCGATCGCGCCGCGCGCCAATTTCGTTTCCAGGCTGGCGCTTTCCGCTCCGCCGAAAAGCGTGCGCGCGAGTCTGCTCGTGTATTCGCTGCTTTCCATAGTAAAGGTTGAGTGGCTGCTCGCCACAGACGTCAAGACTCTGCGATTGCTCTGCGCGCGTCGTGCTAATCACCGGCCCGCTTCGCTGTCGCGGTGCGGACGTGTTCATCTCCTCGCACGAAACCCAACGCGATCAAATCATCAAGGATCAGGCGAGCGTTCTGTTCGGCGCTTTGAGTAACGGTGTCGAGCGTTATCTCGGGCGCGAGTGGTGCTTCGTATGGATCGTCGATGCCGGTAAAGTCCCACTTAAATCGTTACCGGTCGTGACCGCCAACAGGACCACGTCAGGATCGTATTTCCAAACCTTTTCTCGCAGCGTCAGCAGTTCCTGGCCCGTGCCGTAACCTGCTACTCCGAAGTTAATTACTTCGACGTTCTGGTTTGACAACGCAGCGCACGATCGAAGTGTTGATTCCATGATCGACCAGAAGGCCTTCTGCATCGGCAACTGAAATGCTTCTGCGTACGAATCGCCAAGCACGGCGATGCGAAACGTATTTGCCGGTTTGGTTACGGCGTGCTCGCGATTCCGCAGTCCATCGCTATTAATCCGAATATAGTCGCGGCCCTCTCTGGTCCACCAACCTTCGGCGCCCGGACGATGCGTCGCGCCAATTACGTCGTCACGACGAAAGAAGTTACCCGCTGCATATCCGGTAAGACGCAGAAACGCTTCGGCAATCAATAGCGCGGTAACCACGCCCAGCGTGATGAGCAGAAGCCTCGCAGTCAGTCTTCGAAGTTTCATTCGTCTCATGGCCGAGGCGCTTTCCGCGACGTCCGCTGTTCATCCAACCAGCGAAACTCGGTGTCACGTTTGCTGACGATGAACGTGATAATTGCAGGGTATAGAGTGTTTGACAATTCGCGAACAAACTATATCTTCTATGTTCGATAAAGGTTTCGCCGTAACAAGGCACGAATCGCGTTATCGCACCCAGATGATCGGAGATCATTCAGGACATTCTCGTCCCCACGGACGCAGCCACGGGAAGCCTCTGAAGATCCTCCACGTCATCAACGATCTCGCCGTCGGCGGAACCGAGATCATGCTTTACAAGTTGCTCTCGCGAACCGATCGAAACCTGTTTGAGCCGGCGGTGATTTCGCTCAACGGCATCAACCCACTCGGCAAGCGAATCGAGGAGCTTGGTATTCCGGTCATATCCCTCGGCGTAAAAAACCCAATCGCACATCCGGCTTCCCTGTTGCGGTTAGTGACCGCCGCCCGGCGCATTTCGCCGCAATTAATTCAGGGTTGGATGTATCACGGAAACCTGGCAGCCCAGGCGGCCACCTGGTTTGCGCCCCGGCCCGTCAAAGTCGTTTGGAACATCAGGCAATCGTTTTCTTCGCTCGACGATGAAAAGCCGGCCACCGCGCGAGCGATTAAGCTGGGCGCGCGTTTATCAAAATGGCCGGATCTAATTCTTAATAATTCAGAGAAGAGTGTTGCGCAGCACATCGCACTCGGCTTTCCCGCCGATAAGACTCTCGTTATACCGAACGGGTTTGACACCGACACCTTCACCGTGTCTGAGGAAGCTCGCGCGACTGTCCGCGCCGAATTAGGAGTTCCGGACAACGCGCTGCTGGTGGGTCGCGTCGGCCGTTATCATCACACCAAAGATTATCCCAATTTTCTGCGGGCAGCGGCGTCGTTGCTGCGCGACTATCCGACCACGCAATTCGTCGTGCTGGGAAAAGATGTCGACTGGGACAACGATGAGCTGCGCAGAATGGTCCAGGAATTTGGACTGGTGGAAAGAATTCACCTGTTGGGACAGCGGTTCGATGTTGCGCGGCTGACCGCGGCCTTTGACATCGCGGTGTCCTCGTCGCACGCCGAAGGGTTTCCCAACGTCATCGGAGAAGCGATGGCTTGTGGCGTACCCTGCGTAGTCACGGACGTGGGCAATTCCGGATGGCTGGTTGGCGATACAGGTAGAATCGTTTCGGCACAGGATTCTGAGGCCCTGGCCGCCGCATGCAAGAACTTGATTGAATTGGGGCCAGACTGCCGCAGAGAACTTGGCCAGGCGGCCCGGGATCGGGTTATCAGCCATTATTCGATTTCATCGGTGGCGCAGCTTTACCAATCTCTCTACCAGCAGATCGTCGCGGGCAGCGGCATTCAGGAACGCACGCGCGCGCAATCAGCCAGACGATCGAGGGCGATGGCGCCGACGCTTTCAGAACTCAACGCAACCTCTGCACACGCGTTACGCATCGAGCAACTCGCCGGCAGCGGGCGCGCGAACGCCACTCCGGATGCTACTTAGCGTGCGCTCGCCCCTGCCCGCGCGAATTCTCTTCACCGCTCATTTGAAACGCCGCGCAATTACATGATTGAATGACTCGCCTTGAGCGGAAGTGTTTACGCGAAAGCTATTTAGTTCGACCAAAGATCTTGTAACCCACACGACAGACAAAACTCTGTTTTGTTCAAATTAGGTCTCACACTCGCAGCACTCGCCATCTGCAACGCCGTGCTCGCGATTCTGATGCCGTGGTACATAGTCACCCGGCTGGGCATCGGCATTGCGACCGATGCCTTCTTTGTGTCCGGCGCTTTGCCACAGCTGATCTTCATGGTCGCCAGTTTTTCGCTCACCCAGGTTTTGGTGCCACTGCTGGCGACGGAAAGTGGCGATGATTTTCGGCGCGATGCCTGGGCATTGTTTCTGGGAATCACCGTCATCTTCTCGGTCATTGCGGCAATCTTATTCGTGACGGCGCCGTATTGGGTTTCGCTTATCGTTCCCGGCTTTTCGATCGAGGCGATGCAATTGGCCACCACGCTAAGTCGCATTCAACTGCTGACGATGATTGGCAACGCGTCGATCATCGTGCTTTGGTCCACTTATTACGCGCGGCAACAGTTCCTCTGGACCGAGTTTTCGTCCGTGATTGCCAACGCCATCGTGCTGGTACTTCTTTTTTGGACGCTGCCCCGATTCGGAATCGTAAGCGCCGCCTGGTTGTCAGCACTGAGTCTCGGCCTGAAAGTCTTGATGCTGCTGCCCGGCCTGGGCCGTTGGGAATCCCCCCGTTGGGACTCGCCCGTCATCAAAGAATCATGGTCCCGCGTCAAGCCCTTTCTCCTGGGCCAAACGTACGCGAAATCAGATCCCCTCATCGATCGATTTCTAACCTCGCTCACTATCGCCGGCAACCTGTCTCTGCTCTATATCGGCCAGCAGGTTTATTCGTCTGTCAATCTGATTATGACTAAGGCGATATCGGCGCCATCGGTACCGCGACTGGCGATTGCGGCCAAGAACGCCGATTGGAAGAACTTCCGGCGCATTTATCGGCATCGCCTGCTGTGGACGCTGGCGGCCACAGCCGCGGCGACGCTGGCGCTATTCGTGGTGGGCGAACCTTTGCTGCGCCAGATGATTGGACACGGCGGAATCACCGACAAAAACGTTCATCAATTGTGGTTGATTCTGGTGGCGCTATCAGGAGTTTTGATCGGTGGCACGTCGGGCCAGGTAATCTCGAGCGCGTTTTATGCGATTGGCGACACGCGCACGCCCACGATGCTCTTCATCATTACCTACACTATTTACATTCCGATCAAAATCGTGGTGTTTCTGAAGTACGGCTTGCTGGGGCTGGCGGCGGTGACGAGCGTTCACCTGTCGCTCAATTTCTTATTGCAACTCGTGGTCTTGGAACGGACTCTCGGAGCGCCCGCGCCGATTGTCGAAGCGGGATAATTCTCATCCGACCGCGGGTATCTGGTCGTTACCCGGCTTGGGACGCTGACGCCGTCGCGCGACTGCTTCCTGTTCAAGTTCCTTCTTATGCCGTTGCGCTGCCCGTCTTTCCTTAACCAAAACAAAACCGACCCCGACAAAGAGAAAATAGAACACCAGCAACTGCGCACGCTGCCGGTAAGCTGTGCCGACATTACCCTGAACGATCGAATAGGTAAGCGTCAGTAGACTGGTGAAAATCATAATCGGCGCAATTTCTCGAATACGATGTTTGAGCGTAAACCATAAGCCCAGCACCAGCAGCGGAATGGCTAACCACCAAACGATCATCTCAGGCAAGGTCAACATTTGTCTCAACGATCCAAACTGCCACGGAAACGGCGCCAGTAATAGATAAGTAAAGCCTATCGGAATCGCACTCATGGCGCCCGACGTGGTGGAGACGTCGATGTCTTTGCCAAATCCCGACTCGGCTGATCGCGAAGCATCCAAACGCATCCGCTGTATCTGATCAGCATTGCCATAGGCTTCCAATTGTTGCGTGGCATAGCGGCTCACGCCGAAGTAAGCGAGCGCGAGACTGACCAGTGAGATGACGATTAGTTGCCGCACAAACGATTGAGCCGTCAGTCGTCGACGGCCCAGAATGAAGGCTGCGCCGCCGGCGAGCGCGACGATGTAGAAAATATAGAATCGCAGCGTCAGCAAACAGCACAAGGCCGCGGCCAGGGCCGTCAGATACCGAACGCTAAATCGATTGCCCAGCCGCAACACGGCCAGCATCGAAAGAGCCAGCAGAAAAACGATTGGCCCATCCTTTAGACCCTGGCACGACCAGATTAGTAAGGAGGGGAAAAACGCCGTCAGGATCGCCACCGAGCGCGCCACCGGTTTGCTGGGAAAAATCTCGGTCGCCATCAGATAGGCCAGCGGCGCCGTGGCTGCCCCCAGAGCACAGTTGACGAATTGGATGGCCAGCATGTTTCGGCCGACGATCTGATAAATCCCCGCGACGTAATACATCATGCCCCAGCCGCTGGATGAACCACCGGCATAGAAGATATCGATGGCGCGCTGATACTCGACGTTGCCGTGCCAGACATTGACCAAAGAGTCTCCGAGAAAGTCATAGGTGATCGCGTCGCCACCAAAGAAAGTCTGCCAATGAAAGACATAGATCACGGTGCCGAGCGCGACTCGTACCAACAGGCCTGCGATAAACACACGCAACAGGAACTTGCGATCCTCGAGCCGGCTGATGGCGACCGCGACGACGGCGATTAACGGCACCGTGATCAGCACCGCGGGACCGCCCTCGGCGGGCGCCACCACCAACACGGCGCCCAACAGTACCAATCCCAATGCGAGTAATAATCCGTTCAATTCAGATACTTCCTAAACGTTAAATGTCGTCGGGCAAATCGGGCCGCGTCTTCCGCTCGATGAGAAAAAGGTCTTCGGCGTTCAACTGCTTGAGCGGTTTTGCCGGCACGCCCCCGACCAGCCAGCCTTCGCCATCAACCTTCCCGACGATGACTGATCCTATGCCAACGATACAGCGCGCCGGTATCGCCGCGCCCGGCGCCATGCGAATTTCCGATCCGATGTAGGCGAAGTCGCCAATCGAGATTGGTTTTGTGCGCTGGCGATTGTGCGTCCATAAAGACGAGTTCCGGCCACCAATGATTACCCGGCGGCCAATTTCGACTCGATCGGTGAAATCTATTTTATGCCCGGTCGTAACGATCGTGCCCGGGCCAATCGTGATCCTCGAGTCCACCGGATTCACCACATCAGGATCAGGAATCGAATTAATCTCGTTCATCCGGATCAACTCCGCATAGCGCCCGAATGTTACTTCGTCACCGCCGCGAATGATGTTCAGGTGGCCGATGCGAACATGATCGCCGAGTGTCAGACGACGCACACCGATAACGACGTTGAAGTGGCCGATGCGCGTCTCGTCACCGATCTCGCAGCTGCCGCTGTCGATGATGCTGAGACCGATCCGCACACCTCGGCCAACTTTGTAACCAAAGAACAGGCGATAACAGGGGCGCTTTAGGAACGACGGCAAGAGGGCAATTATTCCCAGTCCCAGCAGCCTAAGCTTGCGAGGACGATGAGTCGAGTGGCTCGCTTGGCGATCCCAGGGCTCGATTCTTAGATCACCAGGCTGCGCGTCTCCAGCTCCGCTGTGGCCTGCGATACTTTGTCCTCGGGTTTCTGTTCGCTCACCCATTTCAGAAGTTCGGGAATCCCCTGTTCAAGAGAAACGCGTGGTGCGTAACCCAATAGTGCTCGCGCTCGTGAAATATCGGCTACGCAATGACGAATATCGCCCTCGCGATACTTCGCAACGATCGTCGGTTCGATATTCTTTCCCAATCCAGCCGCTAACAATCGGGACACGGTGCGCACTGAAGTCGGAACTCCAGTGCCAATATTAATAGCGTGATAGTCGCCGCGATTACCCTCCAGGGCCAGCAGGTTCGCCTGCACGATGTCGCTGACATGGACAAAATCGCGCGTCTGTTCACCGTCTTCAAAAATCACCGGGCTTTGATCGTTCAGCAGCCTCGCCGAGAAGATCGCGCAAACTCCGGTGTAGGGATTGGACAACGCCTGTCTTGGCCCATACACATTGAAGTATCTGAGCGCGACGGTGGGAATGCCGTAAGCTCGACCTACTACCAGGCAAAATTGCTCCTGGTCCTGTTTTGTAACTGCGTAAACCGAGGTGGGAAAGAGCGGCTTTGCTTCCGTCGTGCCCGCCGGTTGCAGCGGCCGGTCGCAGTCGGGGCATTTAACTTCCCATTCGCGTTCGCGTAATTGCGCGGTCGGACGAAGTTGCGGGTAAACCGCGCCGCACGACTCGCATCTGTACGCGCCTTCACCATAGATCGACATCGACGAAGCCACTACCAGTTTTTTGATCTTGTCCTTAAAACCAATCAACGCCTGCAGCAGAACGCCGGTGCCGAGATCGTTGGCGCGTACGTATCGATCGATTTCGTACATCGACTGGCCCACGCCGACTTCCGCAGCCTCGTGAAAGACAACGTCGATGCCGTCGAGCGCGCGTTGGACGATGGCCGCGTCGCAAACATCTCCATGAATGAATTCAGCCTGAGGGTTCAAGTATTGCGGCGCGCCGTTGCCATGCACCTGGGGCACCAGCAGATCGAGAACGCGCACACGATGCCCGCGCTCAATCAGAGCATCCGTCAAATGAGAGCCGATAAAGCCGGCGCCGCCCGTCACTAATACACTTAACTTGTCCAATTGTTTTCCCCAGACTTAGTCAGAGTCACGTTGCCGTCGACGCGCTGCGCACCATTGCCGCGGCATCTTGCGTACTTTGCTGGACCACTGATTGAAATATCTCAAACACTCGCGGCGCCTGCACCTCGGCCGAATATTTCTGCTCGACCGTGCGGCGCCCGGCCAGTCCGATGCGTTGCCGCAAGTCGCTCGAGCGAAGCAGCTGAGCAAGTTTCTCGACCCATTCATCTTCGGTATCGGCAATAAATCCGTTTTCGCCGTCCTGAATAATCTCAGTGTTGACACCGACCGGCGAACACATCGCAGGAATCCCCAGCGCCATGAATTGCAGCGCCTTCAGCCCGCATTTACCTTTGCTCCATTTATCGTCGGGCAGCGGCATGATTCCAATATCGCAGGGCGCCAGGTCCTCGATCTCGCTCTGCGCTCGCCACGGCAACGCTTCGACCTCGACGCCTTCAATTTCATATTGCGGCGTGCCGATCACTCTGAGTTTGAAGCGCTGGCGTCGGGCCAGCTTTTCCAAAGCGCCGCGCAGAGTGTCCAGGTGCTGCACCGTGCTGAAGCTGCCCGTCCATCCAATGACCGGATACTCTTTCGCGGGATCCGGTTCGCGGACCTCGTACTTGTTGAGATCGATCGTCGTGGGTATCACAGTCACGTTAGGATTAAAGCGTCTTGAATATTCCGCCAGGTAAGGGTTCCCCACCATCACGTGCGCGGACATTTCGCAAATCTTGCTCGTCTTGCCGGCAAATTTGAGATAGCTGAGATAGCCGTTGGATGGACTGCGATACGAAACAAAAATCGCATCGTCGAAATCGAAAACGATCGGGATTCGCGTTCGTCTTATCAAGCTCTCAAAGATTGGCGGTCCAAACAGCGCTGCTTCCCGAAAAACATAAATCGCGTCAAATTGCCGGACCGAGCTTAACAGTCGAAAGCGCCTGGCAAACCCGGCGGTCACGCCTGCCAGCTTACTGGCCGAGTGCCCCTGCTGATAAAGCAAACCGGCGAGCTGTTCGTTTGAAAATGGCGCGTAAGTAATCTCAACCCCGCGCTCCTTTAGAATCGGCTCCCACTGTTCGATCCGGAATCGCTGTCCGGGAGAAGTATCGTAAAGACTGGGTACGATGGCTAAAACACGCATAGATGATTTGAGGCCCTTGTTTATTGCCTGTTGAGTATATGGGAGAGACGTGCCCGCACCAAAGTCAGCCGGGTTTGACTCCGGTGGCAACCCATCCGTAGGAAGCGTTAACCTGGGGATTCTTCAGGCCCGCCCGATGTAACCATTCTGCCACCTCGGCCTTGCTGTAGCGATTCTCGATTGGCGCCGAAAAGCGATCGAGCTGATCGTTGACACAAACGCGGAACGGATACGCGGCGTATTGCTTCATCGGAAATCTCTCCGCGAGGCCAGCCAAGCCAATCGCCTTCGTCAACCGATAGGGCCAAACAAAAAACATGAACGCAGCCACCGCTGCGGGGAACGCCAGCGCGTGCACAGCTCCATGCGGGAGACGGGTAGTAATCCAGCGGCTCGCGGCAACCAGCGATAGCAGCGCTCGCTTGATCGGTTGTCCCTCCGGATGCCAGTAGAGATAAATCTGGGTCTCGCCATTAGGTTTGAGGTAGCGCAGTAGACTCTGAAACGCTGCTTCCGGATCAGGCAAATGATGAAGCACTCCGATGGAATAAATGAAATCAAAACTTTCGTAAGCAAACGGCAGCTGATGCAGATCGGCCTGAACGACCTGGACGCGGCCACTGTCCCTGGTGTTCTCGCGCGCCACTTCGATCGCCGGACCTAAATCGATCGCCCAAACCTCAGCGCCATACTTGGCGGCATAGTATGCGAACCGGCCATTGCCGCAGCCGGCGTCCAGAACCTTCTTGCCGCGAAAAAAATCGGGGCCGTGCGGCTTCATGTACGAGAGGAAGTTCTGTTCCCACTCAGGATACATTTCCGGGAAGCGCGTCCATTCATAGCCGAAACTCAGAGCCGTTCTTAGCTGGCGATCATCCGGCTCGGCAGCCGCCTCGCTGTCGCCCAGCAATGCTTCGCGGAACGGAGAAAGTAATAAGCGCGGGATGTCGCGGACAATCGGAAAGTCTAGACTGCAAGCGCCACATTCGAATCGACGATCAGCGTTGTTCGCTTCAGCCGCAACCGAAAGCAATCCGTGACAGCGAGGACATCGCAGGGTTTCCCGAAGTATTTCCATTGTCAGCGACATTTCGAAGACTGGCCCAGTGGGCTTGCCGTACCGGTATTTTAGATTACCTGTGTTCAGACGGGTTGTTAAGTGGCGAGTACCTGCTCGTACAGTCGCGCGTACCTGGGAAGGCCGACAACCTGAAGATCAAATAACTTTTCCGCAATCAGCCGCATTTTCTGCCGCCGATGATCAGGCAGTTCAACGGATTCCGTCATCAGATGATCTACGGCGTTGGCATATTCATCCTGGTGGAATTCATGAACCAGGACCCCCGCCCCATGCTCGGTTATCAGTGCATCCGAATCTCCGACGCCGGCGTTGATGACCAATGGTAAGCCGCAACCCAGGTACTCGGCATATTTGGTCGGCGACGACGCCAGCTTGGAAAAGCACGGCTTGATGAAACTCAATCCGACATCGCTGGCCGAGAGATATCCGGGCACATCGGCTGGCTTTGACGCAATAATTCGATAATCCGTTTCGCTTATTCCGCGCGAGCGCATGAGTTCACGCAGCCGCGCCTCATTCGATTGGGTCAGCCACAGCAGCAGGGCGTCAGGCCTTTTGCGAAGCAACACCGCGAAAAAGTCGGCCATCTCTTCAGTCAAATACCAACCATCGATCGATCCGCTGTAAACAAACACAAATCGATCTTCGATATCGAGCTTCCGCCGCAGAGCCTGCCGCTGTTCCGTGCTGAATTTGAATTTCTGCAAATCCGCGCAACACGGAATTACCTCGTGTGGAATTGTTCTGCCCCTTAATCCTTCCCACTCGCTGATAATTGGCCAGATACGTTCCGTGAGCACCACGATGCCGTCAGCGTGCCGCAGAGCGCGACGCTCAAAATGTTTGGTGACCCGCACCGGCATCGACCGCCGGCGCCAGTGTCCGGCGTCTATGTACTCCTCGGCCATCAACCCGCGAATGTCAAAGATAAACTTGATGCCGAATCGCCTGGTCAACGCCAGGGCCATCGTGGCAGAGATATGGCCTCGAGTATGGACCATCTCGATGTTGCGTTGCTTCACCAGACGGCTCGCATATCTGATCCCGGCCCATACGTCGTAGCTCGTGGCCATCAGAGAAGGCCGTTTGTGATACGGCAGCCAATGCCAATCGATGCCACTCGCCGATAATTCGCGGTGCAGTTCTTTACAAACTTCCTTGCCCGAATCGGTGTATGCGTGCGGCTTTTCAAAGCTGAGCAAACTAAAACGGACTCCCGCGCGGCTCAACTCTCGCACGTAGGGAAGGACCTGCGTCTGCCCCAGCGAGTCGAGCATTCCGTTATATGAGATGTAGAGGACCCGTCTATCCGCGAGCGGCATGCTGTTCTTTCGATCCGTATAGTTGCACTTTGTCGCGCAGGAACCAGTCAATGAATCCGATAAAGGCCGCGGCATCGATGGCCGCGATAATCACCACCACCACGAACAGCCGCGCCAGATTGCGAATCAAACTGGCGGGGTACGCGCGACGATTTCGTCGCAAGGCCTTAGCGCCCCGCAGAATCATTAGTATCAGCCAAAGCACCAGCGGCAGAGAACTGAGCGGCCGTCCGACGAGTAAGGCCACGGGCAATGAAGCAACGACGATGGCATATCGCGCGAAGATGGCCGCCTGCCAGTCGCGAAACAGACCCGCACGCACATTCTCGCGCGAGTAGGCAACGAACCTCTTGAAAGTGCGCCAGAGGTTCGGCTGAATCGTCCAATAGACTATTGCCTGCGGCGCGCGCGTCGTTTTGAAATTGGCCGCCTCAACCGCCCGCATGAAGAGCAGGTCTTCTGCCGAACGCAAATGCTCGGGGAAGCCGCCCACCCTGGCCCAGGCCTCGCGGCGCATCAGGGTCGAAGCGATGAAGTTCGACCTGCTCAACTTGCCATCGATCTCCTGCGGCGCCGCCACATATGCGATCGCCGCACACTCGCGAAAGAAGCTGTCAATCACCGGTTCGTACGAGCCATACACTACATCGGCCTGCGCTGCTTGCGCCTGTTCAGCCAATGCCGCCAACCAGTTCGGCGCCGGACGATTGCCGCCGTCTATGAATGCCAGCCATTCGCCGGCCGCCTGAGCGGCGGAGAGATTGCGTCCCCGGCCCGGAAGCGCGCGCGCCGTTTTGATTAAACGTACCGGCGCGCCCTGGTTGACGTAATGCTCGACTATGTCAGTGGTACCGTCTACCGAACCGCCGTCGGTGATCAGTATTTCATGCGGAACCAACGTCTGATTGAGCAAAGAAGTCAGCAGTTGATCGATGGAGCCGGCTTCGTTGCGGACGGGAATGACAACACTGATTTGATTGGCGTGCGGCTCAGTCATGGTTTAAGCGACGGCAAATGTACCAGTGCTCGGGTTCAATCGCGCTCTGCAATCGCTCAGCCGCGCTCAATTGGTAAGAACGGTCTCGACCGTAAGACCGCACGATACCAGCCGAACATGATTCTTATCGTCGTCGCGAACGAGATTAATCGAGCGTGAACCTGCTACGCCAGTCTTCATCGGACTCGAAGCGTGGCTGCTCTTTCTTATCGAGAATGCACGTCTCGAGCACCAGATAGTCCATCTCGGTGCGCATGAAACATCGATAGCTGTCTTCAAGTTTGCAAACAATCGGCTCGCCGCGCACGTTGAAACTTGTATTCACGATGACTGGGCAGCCCGTTTGCCGTCCGAAAGCAGCGATGATGTCCCAGTAGAGAGGATTGACTTCCCTTCTGACAGTTTGAATGCGGGCTGAATAATCGACGTGAGTCACCGCCGGAATTTCAGAGCGCTTCACGTTCAGTTTCTCAATCCCGAATAGCTGCTGTTCTTCTTCGGTCATCGATCGCCGTCGCTGCGGCAAGACATCGGCGACCAAAAGCATGTAAGGACTGTCAGTGTCGAGATCGAACCAGTCAGACACGTGTTCCCGCAACACACTCGGCGCGAAAGGGCGAAAGCTTTCGCGATATTTAATCTTCAGATTCAATTTTGACTGCATCGCGGGCGAACGCGGATCGGCGATAATGCTGCGGCCACCGAGGGCTCGCGGTCCAAACTCCATCCGGCCCTGGTGTAAGCCGATGATGTTGCCGGCCGCCAGCAGTTGCGCCACAGCCTCAGGTAATTCTTCACGCGCGTATTTCTTAAAGGGAAAGTTTCCGCGATTCAGGAACGATTCGATCTGCTCTTCAGTATCGCGCGGTCCCAGGAACGATCCCTTCATCCCGTCAGCGTAATTCGCAAAGCCATCGTGGGAATTCGCGCGCGGCGTTTGCCACGCGCCGGTCGATTCAGCACTGGCGCGCGGTTTTCCCAGATAGCGATGCCAAATCGCCAGCGCGATTCCAACTGCGCCACCGGCATCGCCAGCCGCCGGTTGAATCCAGATGCTTTCGAACGGCCCCTCGCGCAGGATGCGTCCGTTGGCTACGCAATTCAAAGCCACACCTCCGGCCATGCAAAGATGCTTCATGCCGGTTTCGTGGTGCACAAAGTTCGCCATCTTCATCATGGCTTCTTCGGTAATGACCTGAATACTCCGCGCCAAATCCATCTCGCGTTGGGTTATCAGCGATTCGGCCTTACGCGCCGGGGCCGCGAACAGACGATCGAAGACGCCGTTGGTCATCCGCAGTCCCTGTGAATAGCTGAAGTACTCGTGATTCATGCGAATGCTGCCGTCATCGCGGATTTCAGCGAGATTGTCTTTGATAAGTTGGACGAACCTGGGCTCGCCGTACGGCGCCAGCCCCATCACCTTGTACTCGCCGCTGTTGACCTTGAACCCCGTGTAGTAGGTGAAGGCGCTGTAGAGCAGACCCAGACTGTCGGGAAAGCGCAACTCCTTCAATAGAGTGACTTCATGGCCGCGGCCGACGCCAATCGAACTCGTCGCCCATTCACCAACCCCGTCGATGGTCAGAATCGCCGCCTCTGAAAACGGCGAAGGATAGAACGCGCTGGCCGCGTGACTTTCATGATGATCGCCGAAGAGCAGCTGCCACTCGAATTTCTTGCCGGCTTTTTTGGCCGCGCGATGTTCGTCGACGCCGGAGACGTGAGCCATCTCGGTCCGAATCAAGTCCGGCATCCACAGTTTCTCTTTCAACCAGAGCGGCATGGCTCTCAGGAATGAAGGAAAGCCTGCCGGCGCGTAATCGAGATAAGTCTCCAGCAGCCGATCGAATTTCAGCAGCGGCTTGTCATAGAAACCAACGTAGTCGAGATCGTTCGCACTGATTCCAGCTTCACTCAGACAGTAACGGGCCGCGTTCGCGGGGAAGTTATGATCATGCTTGACGCGGGTGAAGCGTTCTTCCTGCGCGGCGGCGATGATCTCGCCGTCGACCACCAGGCAGGCGGCGGAGTCATGATAGAACGCAGATATCCCGAGGATGTTCACGGTATTAGAATGAGAGTCACTGAAAGGTTCCCTCTCCCGCTGAGAGAGGGAGTAACAGCATTTAGAAGAGCGTGTATATGAATGGCGCAATGGCCGAGCTCTTGGCTAACACCAACAGGATGCCGAACAGGACGAGCGTGATGACGATCGGCGCCAACCAATACTTTTTGTTCTCCTTCATGAACTGCCAGAGTTCGCCGACTACCTGTGCTTTGGACATCTCGCTCCTTAAAACATTTTTTCGTAATGCCGTGAATCTCTCTGGCGTGGGGAATAATCTCGCCAGTAGCTTTCACTGCGGGGCGCGCGCCGGTTCAGTGGATCCCATCCCGTCATTCGCTTGATCAAACCAATCGGAGTGATTACAAAGAAATAAACAAATCCGAGAACGATGCGCGTAGAGACGTACGACAAAGCTTCGGCCAACGCCATCCAGGCCCGGTTCGGATAGAAAAGCACGCGTGGGACAATCGCTCCGAAAAATACGAGCACAATTCCCAGCGGCAGAGTAATCTGAGTTAGCGTGTGGAATTTTCCGCGATAGAGCCACCAGCAACTGAGCAACAAAAACATGCCGCCGACAATAAGCCCAAACTCACGTTCGGCGCGCCACGATTTTTTCTTGCGGACGACTTCCATCATTATCCGGTCGCCAGCTTGCGCAGGCATCCCCAAAACGAACGTTTCATCAATCCCTCGGGATAAGTGGTGAGGGCGCGCATCAGCCAACGCGCTCCTTCTGACTTGTCGCCCGATTCACTCGCCGCATACGAGCGTCGCAGAAACCGCGTCGAACGACACCAACGGCGGTCGGCGCCATGCAGGCGATCTTCGTACAGTTCAGAGCTGCGATCAAATTCCTCATCAAATCCATTCTGCTCGGCCACTGTCTTACTGGTCGCGTGGAGACGGTAGCCGGCGAATAGCGCCGGAATGTACTCACACCGATGATGAGCTAACAACAATCGAACATACAGGTCGTGATCGAAATCGTAACGCCAGGCCTCATCAAACCCGTGACCAAGCAATTCTCTCTTCCAAAAGTGGCCCGGTTGCGGCGCTTTGTAGGCCCATGAAAGACAATGCGCAGCCGATTTGGGCACGACCGCGTGGATGACCTCCGTCGCGTGACCTTCGCCGAACATTTTTGTGTCGCCGCATACCCACTCAGCTTCCGGATGTTCGTTGAAATACTTCGCAACGGTCGCAAAAGCGCCGGGCAAATAGACGTCATCGCTGTTTATGTACGCGAAGACTTCACCCGTCGTGCGTGCCAAACCTTTATTGATAGCATGTACCTGGCCGCGATCCTTTTCGCTTTCCCAGTAGGCGAGGTATGGCTCATACTTCCGAATTATTTCTATGCTTTGATCCGTGCTGCCGCCATCGATCACGATATATTCAAGATTCGAATAATTCTGATCGAGTACAGAACAGATCGTTTCCTCGAGGAACTCACCCTGATTGAAGGACGGAGTAACGATCGAAATCTTTGGCGGCATGCTTCACTTTCCAGGACCGGCAGCCGTCGCCGTAAGCGATGCTTCGTACCACGCGATGGTCTTTCGTAAACCTTCTTCCAGAGGTGTTTGGGCCAGGAAACCAAAACGCTCTTGAGCTCGCGAAGTATCAAGCTGGCGCCGCGGCTGCCCGTCGGGTTTTTCCGATTGCCATCTGATTTCGCCGTTAAAGCCAGTCAGTTTCGCAATCAATTCAACCAGATCCCGGATCACCACCTCGCGGCCGTTGCCGAGATTGACCGGGTCGGCTTCGTCATAGACTTCAGCCGCCTTCGCTATCCCCTCGGCGCAATCTTCGACGTACAGAAATTCACGAGACGGTTTTCCCGATCCCCAAACCTCGATGAAATCGGCATTGCGCCGGCGAGCTTCGACGCACTTGTGAATCAATGCGGGAATCACGTGTGACGTTTCCAGATCAAAATTGTCACCTGGACCATAGAGATTGGCCGGCAATAGAAAAATTGAGTTGAAGCCGTATTGGTCACGATACGCCTGCGACTGGACCAGCATCATCTTCTTTGCCAGACCATAGGGCGCATTAGTCTCTTCCGGATAACCGTTCCACAGGTCCTCCTCTTTGAAGGGGACCGGTGTGAATTTCGGATAGGCGCAGACAGTCCCGATAGCGACGAATTTTTTCACGCCGTGGAGCCGAGACTGCTCAATGAGCTGCACGCCCATCATCAGATTGTCATAGAAGAACTTGCCCGGGTTTCTCTGATTGTGGCCGATGCCGCCGACAACCGCAGCCAAATGAATCACCAGGTCCGGCCGTGTCTCCTTAAGCAACCGCACTATGTCAGCCTTTTCGACAAGGTTGAATTCGCTGCTGCGCGGAACAAAGACCTCTGCATTACGTGCTCGAAGCTTGTCCAGGAGAAACCGGCCAAGGAATCCGGCTCCGCCTGTAACCACAATGCGTTCGTAAAGGAATCTATCTTTCAATTGTTAACAACTCGCTGATGCAGAATTTTTCACTGTTATGCTGGGCTTCGACATCGAGTTTTCCCGCCCCAAACTTGCCGTAGAGTTCAAGCTTGGCTATGGTATCAAAACTCGAAGACTACCAGAACCGCCGGGAGCTTCGGTTAGACACGTAGCTTAAGCGCGAGTGAAACAACAATGGCCCAAACCGCATTAATATCAGGAATCACAGGTCAGGATGGCTCATTCCTCACTGAGCTGCTGCTGCAAAAAGGATATGACGTATACGGCATCATTCGCCGCTCATCGTCGTTTAATACTGACAGAATCGATCATCTATACGAAGACCCGCACAAAGCGGGGACGCGTCTGCGACTTGTCTACGGGGACCTAAATGACTCCAGTTCACTGAATACGATTCTCAGGCAAGTTCAACCTGACGAAATATACAATCTGGGCGCTCAGTCGCATGTTCGCGTTAGTTTCGATATCCCGGAGTATACGGGCGAGGTCACAGGACTCGGCACGGTACGCTTCCTGGAAGCGATTCGTGAAGCAGGCATCAAGCCCAAATTCTATCAGGCGTCGTCATCCGAGCTTTACGGTCGAGTGTGCGAGACTCCACAGAAAGAAACAACACCGTTTCATCCGCGATCACCTTATGCCTGCGCCAAGGCCTACGCTTATTACATCACCGTAAACTATCGCGAGTCATATGGCATGTTTGCCTGCAACGGTATTCTGTTTAATCATGAATCTGAACGTCGCGGCGAAACCTTCGTGTCGCGCAAGATCACGCGAGCTGCCACTCGTATAAAAATCGGCCTCCAGGACAAGCTTTATTTGGGCAATCTCGAGGCGCAGCGTGATTGGGGATACGCGAAAGACTATGTTGAAGCGATGTGGCTAATGCTGAATGCGGACACGGCGGACGATTATGTAATTGCTACCGGCGAAGTACATTCGGTTCGCGAATTCGTGGAGCAAACTTTTGCGCACCTCGACCTGGACTGGAAACAATACGTTGAGATTGACTCGCGATATTTTCGACCGGCTGAAGTCGATCTTTTGTCAGGGGACGCAAGTAAGGCTCGCCGCGAACTGGGATGGGAACCCAAGGTTACGTTTACCGAACTCGTCAAGCTGATGGTTGATTACGATTTGCAGCTCGCTAAACGAGAAGCCGGAAATGCGTTAGTCAATCAAACTGCGACTGCAAACGCGCATTGGGGTTCATCCTAATTCCCGCAGCTCGTTTGGTTCACATCGATAAGGCGCCTGCAATAGAACGGACGACGTATTCCTGCTGGGCCGGTGATAACTCGGGATAGATCGGCAGCGCAATTGTTTCTCTTGCTGCTTTCTCTGCCGCTGGAAAATCTCCATCTCTATAACCTAGAAAAGCAAAACATTTCTGTAGATGCAGGGGCACGGGGTAGTAAACATCGCAACCAATTTCCTGCTCACGCAAATGGCTGCGCAAGGCATCGCGCTCATGTTGCCGAACCCTGATCACGTATTGATGAAAAACGTGACGTGCGTTGCTTCTCACATAGGGCGTAGTTATCTGTTCTCCCAGTCCGGCATCGATGAATAGCCGGTTGTAATCCTGCGCGCGCTCTTGCCGACCACGGATCCAATTCTCAAGATGCGGCAGTTTGACCCGCAATACGGCCGCTTGAAATTCGTCGAGCCGGCTATTAATTCCCACCTCCTCGTGGTGATATTTTTCGCTTTCCCCGTGGACGTGCAGCATGCGCAAACGATCCATGTGGCTGCGGTCGTTCGTCACTAACATCCCGCCATCACCAGCACCGCCAAGATTCTTGGATGGATAGAAACTAAGGCATCCGATCGTTCCCATCGAGCCTGCCCGGCGCGCTCGATCTTCAGCGCCGATTGCCTGCGCCGCATCTTCAATGATCGGGATGCCGCGCTGTTCCGCTATCTCAATGAGTGGATCCATATCAACGCATTGCCCGTACAGATGTACCGCGATGATGGCACGCGTCCGCGGAGAAATAGCTTCACCAACTCGGGCTGCATCCAGGTTATAGGTCTGCGGATCGATATCAACGAAGATTGGTCGCGCGCCAAGCCGTGTAACCGCAGCAGCAGTCGCGAAGAAGGTAAACGGTGTGGTAACAACCTCGTCTCCGGCACTTACGCCACACGACATCAAGGCCAGCAACAAAGCATCCGAACCCGACGCACACCCAATCGCGTATGATGTCCGGCAATAACGCGACAGCTCGTCTTCGAGTGCCCGGCCTTCATTGCCCAAAACAAATCTCTGCGACTCGAGCACGCGGTCGACGGCTGCCCGGACGTCTTCACCGATCGTTACAAATTGGGCCTTTAGATCGAGAAGTGGAACATTCATTATTTTTCAGGTGAACGTCACTCTAGGTGAGGGCGGCCCGCGCAGGGTTCGAAAGGATGATCGCCTGGCCGCCATTTTTAATCGACTGCTGTGCGGCCTCAAGCAAGCGGATGACACGCAATCCAGCATAGCCGTCAGTCAAAGGCTTTCGGCAATCTCTAATCGACTCCAGAAACTCAGCCACCACGTGACGTAGCGCTTCGGTGGAATCGAGCTTCGGCGCCCAGACATCACCCGTGCGGTAACTCACCAGAGTTTGATATTCCGCTTCGCGATCGTCTATGCGGTTAGCCGTGACTCCTTTGTCGTAGATGCGAACCTTCTCAGTCGGCTCAATATCATCGTACAAGATCATCTTGCTGCTACCGGCGATCATTGTGCGACGAATCTTCACCGGCGCCAGCCAATTAAAATGAAAGTGTGCGATGAACTGATCTGGAAAGAGCATAACCAGATAAGCGATATTCTCAATACCACGTTCGATGTGCGAACTACCAAGCGCGCTGATCGCCTCGGGCTGCCGCTCGATCAAATAATCCATGATCGAAAGATCGTGCGGCGCCAGATCCCAGAGAACATTGATATCCCGCTGAAACAATCCCAGGTTAATTCGCACCGAATCGAAGTAAAGCAGATCGCCCAACTCACCACGGTCGAGCAGCTCCTTCATCTTGCGAACCGCGCCCGTATAAACGAATGTATGATCTACCATCAACGTTCGTTTGTTCTGTTCCGCCAGCTCAATGAGAGCTTCAGCTTCTCGAACCGTGGTTACGAAGGGCTTTTCGAGCAACACATGTTTTCCGGCGCGGAGCAAATCTCTGGCTATCTCAAAATGGGTGCCTACGGGCGTCACCACGGCTACCCCGTCGACGTCATTATCGGCAACCAGAGCGCGATAGTCGGTGGCCGCCCGGGCCATCGGATAGCGCCGCGACATACTGGTCAGACGACTTTCATCGAGATCGCAGATCCAACGGAGCTGCGCGGCTTCATTCTCTGCAAAATTTCGCAGAAGATTCGGCCCCCAATAGCCGCAGCCGATGACGCCAATGTTGATCGGGCTCATTGAGAAAAGAGAATAACGAGCAATTACGGAAAAGTGAATTAGTGTCAGAACGGAAACAATCCGCAGATTGCGCAGATTTCACAGATTAGAAAAACCACTCTGCCACAATGCCTTTCCCTCTGCGTAGTCTGCGGATAATTCCTTCCGGGTCTAAACGAGTTCGCGCGCGGGATTTCCGATCACGGTTACTCCGTTCGGCACATCCCGCGTGACGACTGCGCCGGCGCCCACCACGGCGCCTTCGCCGATGGTCACGCCGCACATGATGGTCGCGCCGCTGCCGATGCTGGCGCCTCGTTTCACCAGCGTCGGAATAGCCGCCCAGTCCGTATCAGTCTGTAATTCACCCTGAGCGTTCGTGGCCCGCGGGATTTTGTCGTTGATGAAGGTCACGCCATGACCGATGAAAACTTCGTCTTCGATGGTCACAGCTTCACAGATAAATGTATGCGAGGAGATTTTGCAGCGCCGCCCGACGCGAGCGTTCTTCTGAATCTCGACGAACGTGCCGACCTTGGTCTCGTCGCCAATTTCGCAGCCGTAAAGATTTACGAAGTTGTAAATGAGGACATCGCGCCCAAGCTTGACGTCGGGCGCGATGACACAGAATTGGCCGGGCATGAATTGTTTCGGAAGACCCTTCGACTTCGGCGATCCTACGCCTGGTTGGTCACCCCATCGTCTTCGGCCGCAGGTTCATCCGCCGAGCTGTAGTAGCTCGATTTGTAATAGCCGTAATACCCGCCGTAGTAGTAGTCCTGGGTTTTTTCAATCCGGACGTTGTTCAGCACGATGCCGAAGATGTGCGCGCCGATATCCAGCAACTGTTGCTTGGCACGGCGTACGACCGCGCGCGAACTGCGACCTCCGTGCACGACCAGAATTACGCCGTCAACAAAAGTGGAAAGAATCGAAGCGTCGGTGAAGGAAATGGCCGGTGGTGAATCAACGATCACGTGAGTGAACTTCTCACTCAACGTATGCAGCAGCTTGCGCATTTCTTCCGAACCGAGTAACTCAGCCGGGTTCGGCGGCATGGGCCCCGAAGTCAGCAGTTTCAAGTTAGGCAGCGGGACGTAGTCCTGGATGACGGCGTCGACGTCGCTGGCATTGCCTGACAGGCAATTGGTCAAGCCATGCGCGTTCGGGATATTAAAGTGCGCATGCAGTCTGGGTCGCCGCAAGTCGCAGTCAATAATCAAGACCTTCGCGCCGGTCTGCGCCAGCATGAAGGCGGTGTTGATGGCGGTCGTGGTCTTGCCTTCTGAGGGCTGGCTCGAGGTGACCAGGATCGTGCGCGGCGCTGTGCCTGCCGACGACAACAATAGCGACGTTCGCAAGTGGCGGTACGCTTCGGCGATCGGCGATCGGACGTCCTTCACCATTGTCAGCGCCGTGGCTTCGTTTGGATCGGACGGCGCCTCGTTGCCGCGCAGACGCGGTTTGTCGTTTCGCATCGCCGGAATCAAAGCGAGCGCCGGCAGATTGATATACCGATCGACATCGTCGACGGTCTTAATCGTATCGTCGAGAAAATCGAGCAGGAACGCGAGACCGATGCCCGCCAAAAGCGACAGGAAGAAGGCGATAACAATCGTCCTCATGCGCGCCGGACCCACCGGCCCGGCGGGGAGACGACTCGGGTTTTCAATTTTAACGTTCGTTCCGGTGTCGTTCGATACCGCGTTAAGTTCGCGTCGCTTCTGGAAAAGTGTATTCAAATACTGCTGATCGCTGGCGAGGTCGGCGCGTTTCGAGGTCAGCTCGATAATGTTCTTGGTCTGTTCCGCCGTCACGCCACTTTCTCTCGCGTAAGCTGTCTGCAATCCCTGGAGTTGTTTATTCGCAGCATCAGCCTGCGACTTCATCGAAGCAATCACTTCAGCCGGGGCCTTCTTGAGTTCCGCCTCGAGCTGAGCAATCTGGGCCTCGACTTGGATCACCTCTGGCCACTCCTTGGTGTACTTCTCCAGCAGGCCAGTTTCCCGGTCTTTCAGCTCGGTGATCTTTTCCCTCAGCTTGGCCACGCGTTCGTCTTTTTGCACCTCGGGGATCGAGAGGGGATCGGGGGCGGATTTGGCGGCGTCGTATGCGGCCTGAAGATTTCGCTTCTTGTTCTCAGCTTCGAGCAATTGCGAACTGTAGGTCGCGACGCGCGTCTGCGTAATATTGGCGCCCGGAGTATTGTCCAGAGGCAGATTAAATGCCTTGGCGTAAGCGAAGACCCCTTGCTCTTTCTCATGAACCTGCCCCTGATACTTCGCAATTTCCTGGGCCAGATCCTGCGATGCTTTGCTGCTGTCAGTGTCTTGTAAGGCTTGATTGTTTGCGACAAAAACTTCGGCCAGCGTGTCGGCAATTCTTTGCGCCAGGACCGGATCGGTATGGCGATAACGAATTATGACCAGGTTCGTCTGCGGTTGCGGCTCGACCACCTCACTGCTGGTAATCGCATCTTCGTAAGGTTCGAGGGCGGCCAATTGCTCCTCAGTCAATTGCTGGCCGGTGGCCACATCGTCTTTGGCTCTGACCGGCGCCGGTGCTTTTTTCGGGGCCGAATCATTCGAAAAGATTCGCTTCAGCGAAGCGAACACGGTGCTCTGTCCCTGAGGCCCAAAAAAAGCTGGGTTGTGTTGCAGATCAAGTTTCAGGACTACCTGCCGGGCGAGTGATTCGCTCGCTAAGAGCCGCAGCTGAGTGCCCCAGAAATTGGGATCGCTTTGACCGATGACGAGTCCGCCATTACCGTTCTGAAGAATGCTGCGCGTCTTCTGTTCGATCGTGATGGTCGTCGCACCCTCATAGATGGATGGTTCGCGATAAGCCTGAATGACGGCCAGAGTAGTGACGATGAGCACGATGCTCATGATCAGCCACTTCCGTTTAAGGACGACGAAGAGATATTCCTTAAGGTTGACATCGGCCGGCGAACCACCGTAACGGCCGCCATACCCGCGGCCCTGGGTGAGATCGGTGAGCGTGCGATCCAGTTCTCGACCGGGCCGTGCCGGAACCAAACGTTCATCTTGAGTCATAATTCAGTAAATCCTTACGTCCTGAAAACACAATGTGGCTGGATATGATATCAGAGACCGGCGTGCTCGCAAATTAGGTGTTTGGGGACTTTGATACCTGGCCGCTGCGAATGACGTATTCGCGCAGTGCGTCGCGCCACAGAGGCATCGGGGCCAACCCAATCGTTTCCGAAAGCAGACAGCGCAGACGCGAGTTCCGTGGACGCGGCGCGGGACGGTGCAGTGAGTCCATCGAGACCGCTTGTACGAGCGACCGGTCCAGTCCGCCGATTTCCAGCGCCTGGTCGACAAATTCAGCAAAGCTCGCGCCTTCGCCGGTATTCACCACATGGTAAAGGCCGGGCAAGTCGCGCGTGGCCAACTCGTATAGTCGCGCCGCCAGGTGTGGCGCATAAGTCGGAGTTCCCCACGCATCATTGATGGCTTTCACCTGTTTGCCCGCGCGAACGCTGTCGAGAAACGTGCATAAGAAATTTCTGCCGGACTCGCCAAAGATGTAGGCGCTGCGCACCACGACCGTGCGCGGCCAGGCTGTCTGTGCGCGCTGCTCGCCTTCCAGCTTCGACCGGGCATAAACGCTCTGCGGATTGGGCTGATCGCGTTGCGTATAGAATCCGTCCCTGGCGCCGTCGAAAACGTAATCAGTCGAAATCGTTATTAATAGCGAACCGGAGTCGCGGCAGGCCCGCGCCAACAGCTCAGGCCCGAGCCCATTCGCGCGAAACGCGCGATCGCTGTCGGTCTCGCAACCGTCTACATCGGTCCAGGCCGCGCAGTTCACCACCACGTCCGGCTGTTCCGCGCCGAGAATCTCGCGCACCGCAGATTCATCGCTGATATCCAGTTTGGCGCGAGTCAATCCAACTACATTCGCGCCTTTGGCTGCGAATGTCGAAATCGTGGCCCGCCCAACCAGACCTGTAGCACCGGTAACGACAACCTTCAACGTGCGGCGACCTCGTTTCCATACTGTCGCGCGTAGAATTCGCGATAAGCTCCACTGCGCGCGCGCGCGACCCATTTCGCGTTGTTCTGATACCAGGCGATGGTCTTGCTAAGTCCGCCTTCCCACGTCTCGCGCGGTTTCCAGCCGAGCTCCGACTCTATTAAGGAGGGATCAATTGCGTATCGTCGATCGTGCCCCGGGCGATCTTTTACGAAGGTCAACAGCGAATGAGGTTTTCCGAGATGATCCAGAACCGATTTGGCCACATCGAGGTTTCGTCTTTGATTGCGCGCCCCGATGTTATACGTCTTTCCAGCCTCGGCTTGTTCGAGTGAGAGCAATATCGCACGACAATGATCATCGACGTAGATCCAATCGCGGACATTGCCGCCGTCGCCGTAAACCGGAATCGGCTCATCGTTCATGGCGTTCGCGATTATCAACGGCAGAAATTTTTCCGGAAACTGACGGGGGCCATAATTGTTTCCGCAACGCGTGATTACCGCATCAAGTCCAAAAGTGTAATGGGCCGCGCGCACCAGATGTTCCGCGGCAGCCTTTGAGGCAGCGTAAGGGCTGTTCGGCTGAAATGGCGAATCCTCACTGAAAAATGCGGCATCATTCTCCACCAGACTGCCCATGACTTCGTCGGTTGAGACCTGGACAAAGCGCCTCACCTTGCGCGCGCGCGCGCAATCGAGCAATACCTGCGTACCAAGAACATTGGTGCGCACAAATTCGTCGGCTGACTCGATGCTGCGATCCACGTGAGACTCAGCAGCAAAGTTGATAATGGCGTCGACATCAGAACCCAGCGCCGCCATCACGTCCTCACGTTCGGAAATATCTCCGCGAACGAAACTATAGTTCTGCCCTTCAATCCCTATCAGATTGTCCAGATTGCCCGCGTACGTCAGGACGTCGAAGTTAATGACTTCGCAGTCTGATACCTGAGTCAACAACATGCGCACGAAGGCTGAACCTATGAACCCAGCGCCGCCGGTAATAAAAAATCGCTTCATCGTCTATCGCCTTTGTTGCTCGCCGTCTGAGGCATGTACAGTAATTAGCGAGCAATGTTACTGTCAAAGGCGACATTTTTCACTACAAACAGACTCTAAGGGCCAGGTAATTCGTGATCCAATTAGTTGATTTATTCCAACAGTATCAATCAATACGATTTGAGATTGACACTGCGATCCAAAGCACGATTGATGCATCGGCATTTGTCGGGGGCAAAGAGGTTAAGGAATTCGAATCTGAATTCGCGAACTATTGCGAAACCAGCGCGTGCGTGGGAGTCGCGAACGGCACCGATGCGATTCACCTTACCCTGCGCGCATTGGGCATTGGTAAAGGTGACGAAGTAATCACCGTCGCGCACACTTTTATTGCCACCTCAGAAGCGATTTCAATGTCGGGGGCCCGCCCGGTCTTCATCGACATTAGCGAAGACTCCATGCTCATGGATCCGGCGCTGATTGAACCGGCGATCACTTCGCGGACGAAGGCAATCATCCCGGTGCATCTTTACGGACAGCCTTGCGACATGGACGCGATCATGCGAATCGCGGAACGCCATGGTTTACGCGTCATCGAGGATGCGGCACAAGCGCATGGCGCGCGTTGGCGCGGTCGCAGAGCCGGTTCATTCGGCGATGCAGCTTGTTTTAGCTTCTATCCAGGAAAAAATCTGGGAGCATTTGGAGACGCCGGCGCGGTTGTCAGTAATGACCCGATACTAATTGAGCAGGTTCGCATCCTGGCCGATCACGGTCGCGTGGAAAAGTACATGCATAAAATCGAGGGTGTGAATAGCCGGCTCGATGGAATGCAGGCGGCCATCCTGCGGGTGAAGCTGCGTCACCTGGACGATTGGAACCAGGCGCGCCGGCGGCATGCTGATTTCTATCTTGACGCGCTTCAAGGCGGTGGCTTGGAACTACCGGTCATAGCGAAAGACGCAGAGCCGGTGTGGCATCTGTTTGTCGTCCGAGCCGCGGATCGTGAAGCCCTGCGCGCGTCACTGAATAACAAAGGCATCGCCACGGGCATTCATTACCCCGTGCCACTCCATTTGCAGCCTGCCTACCAGCATCATGAAATAGCGGACCAAAAGCTTGTGCAGACCGAACGCGTGGCGGCAAAGGTCCTGAGCCTACCGATGTATCCCGAACTAACAAGCGCTCAGTTGGAAAAAGTCGTCGGCGCTCTCATTCCATGAGACCACGTCTCGTGGTGGCCGGGCGAAGGCTTCTTGTATGACCGCGAAAGTCGAACATCCAGTTCTTTAACGAGAGCATGAACCTCATCAAATCATTTCAGGGCAAACGCGTATTGATTACCGGCGGTCTCGGTTTCATTGGTTCGAACATGGCCCACCGTTTAGTCAATTGTGGCGCACGCCTCACTCTGGTCGACAGCTTGATTCCGGAATACGGCGGTAGCCTTTTCAACGTCGACGGCCTTGAAGACCGCTTGCGGGTGAATATTGCGGACGTCCGTGATCGTCACAGCATGGCATATCTGGTCCAGGGCCAGGACTATCTGTTCAATCTGGCTGGACAAACCAGCCATATGGATTCGATGGAAGATCCATACACGGATTTGGAGATCAATTGTCTCGCCCAGCTTTCAATTCTGGAGGCTTGTCGCAAGCACAATCCCGCAATAAAAATCGTCTTCGCCAGCACCCGACAGATTTACGGAAAAGCGGATTTTTTGCCGGTCAACGAAAGTCATCTGCTGCGACCTGTCGACGTAAATGGCATCAATAAGATGGCCGGCGAGTGGTATCACATTCTTTACAACAACGTATATGGCATCCAGGCGACTGCCTTAAGGCTCACCAACACTTATGGCCCACGAATGCGCGTCAGGGATGCACGTCAGACGTTCCTTGGTCTTTGGATTTCACTGCTGTTGCAAGGACGCCCCTTCCAGGTTTGGGAGGGAACACAATTGCGCGACTTCAATTATGTCGATGATGCCGTCGACGCCCTGTTGGCGGCAGCCATCAGTGAGCGGGCAAACGGCCGAGTCTTTAACCTTGGCGGTGAACGCGCGATAAATCTCAAGGAATTGGCGGATTCTCTTATAGAAGCAAACGGTGGCGAGGGCGGCTACGAGATTTGCTCGTTCCCTCCGAACAGACAACGCATCGACATCGGCGATTACCATGCCGACTATCTTTACATTAAAGAGACGCTTGGTTGGGAGCCGCAGGTGCAACTAAAAGAAGGCCTCACTCGAACCATCGATTTTTTTCGGCGCCATCTGACCAATTATCTGTAAGCCACCATCGGGCAAGACGTGACCACTTCAATACCGCAAACGAGCCCCGTGGCAAGTTATCTTGCTCACAAAGACGAGATTGATGCGGCCATCAGCCGCGTCCTCGAGCGCGGCTCGTACATCCTCGGTCAAGAGGTGGAATCGTTTGAGACGGAGTTCGCTGCTTACCTCGGAGTCGCGCAGGCGGTCGGCGTGGCCAACGGCACCGATGCGTTGGAACTCGCTTTGCGCGCCTGCGATGTGGGCGTCGGCGATAGGGTGCTCACTGTCTCGCATACCGCCGTAGCGACCGTGGCGGCAATCGAGGCGTGCGGCGCCACACCAGTATTCGTCGATATAGAACCCGACAGTTTCACAATCGACATTGGGTGTCTCGCCGCGACAATTCAAAAACTTTCCGGTCAGGTGAAAGCAATCGTTCCCGTCCATCTGTATGGTCACCCGGCGCGAATGTCCGAAATCATGGAATTGGCCTCGCGACACGGCCTGCGCGTCATCGAGGACTGCGCTCAGGCTCACGGGGCAGAATGGGGGAACCGAAAGGTCGGCGCCTTCGGCGATGCGGCAGCGTTCAGTTTTTATCCCACCAAAAACCTGGGGGCGTTGGGCGATGGCGGAGCGGTCGTCACAGCTGATCGAGAGCTGGCCCAACGCGTCCGCTCACTGCGCGAATACGGATGGGAACAGCGATACATCAGCAAGACCGCCGGTGTTAACAGCCGCCTCGACGAGTTACAGGCCGCGGTACTGCGGGTCAAGTTGCGACATCTGGATGATGACAACCGCCGGCGCGCAGACATTGCGTCGTCGTACTCGCAAGCGTTTGCGGAACACCAAGCGATCACGATTCCGAAATGCTCCCCGCGAGCCAAGCACGTCTATCACCAGTACGTGATCCGTACCCCCGCGCGTGAATCTTTGCAGAAGTTCCTGTACGAGTCGGGTATCGGCACTTCAGTTCATTATCCGCTCCCGGTCCATCAGCAACCCGCGTATGCCGGTCGGATTCTCTCGCCGAGCTCACTTCATGCCACCGAAGCTGTAGCTCAAGATATTTTAAGCCTGCCCATTTTCGCCGAACTGCAACCGCAGCAATTGAAATCGGTTATCAATCAAGTCAACGCGTGGCATAGGTCGACCGGGGTGACGCGCGGCTCGTCTTGACTGAGGTTGTCAGCGCCTCCGGTCGCTGATAGACTTCACCAACTCAAATTCATCTGGCTGTGACATCGCAAACGTTCCCTAAAGCAGTCGAAGCCGAATCAAACACTCTGGACAGAGAATCGCAGCGTCCAAATCACCATGGTTCGGTGATCGTCATCGAGCCCAGCAAGCATTGGGTGCCGATCCGCCTGGCCGAATTGTGGTCTTATCGCGAACTGCTCTACTTCCTGACGTGGCGTGACGTCAAAGTCCGATACAAGCAGACGCTGCTCGGCGCCGCGTGGGCCATTCTGCAACCGCTGCTGACGATGTTGATTTTCACTCTGCTGTTTGGACGTTTAGCTGGAATGCCTTCGGGTGGAGTTCCGTATCCCGCCTTCGCCTACGGAGGATTATTGATCTGGACGTTCTTTGCGAACTCGGTCACGAACAGCGGTAACAGTTTGGTGAGCAGTTCCCACCTGATTACCAAAATATATTTTCCCAGGCTGATTATTCCCGCGGCCGCGGTGGCGGCGGGTCTGGTTGATTTGGCACTGGCGTTTATCGTCCAGGTCGGCCTGATGATCTATTATCACGTCGCCTTAAGCTGGCGCCTCGCGATGATTCCGGTACTGGTGGCGATGGCGACGCTCCTCGCGCTCGGCGTCGGGATGTGGCTGTCCGCTTTAAATGTGAAATACCGCGATATCCGGTACGCGATCCCCTTCCTGATCCAGCTGTGGATGTTTGCTTCGGCAGTCATTTATCCGTTCAATATGTTGCCGGTGAAATGGCAGAGAATCGTGATGCTGAATCCAGTCATCGGTATTGTCGAGAATTTTCGCGTGGCACTGTTTGCACATCAGTCTTTTAATTGGAAACTGCTCGCGATCACGGCGGTAGAGACCATGATCATCCTGACCTATTCCGCCTTTTCATTTCGTCGCATGGAAAGGCACTTTGCCGACATCGTTTAATCACGCGGCCGGTCTTTGTGTTCCGGGGCGTTACCCGGGACCAGCCGGCGAACTGACACGACTGCGGATTACCCCGAATGATTTTTCAAGCAACGGAACTCCAGGGCGCCTTCATTATCGAGCCCGAGATCATTAGAGATGAGCGGGGGTTTTTTGCCAGTTCCTGGTTGCCCGAAGAGTTTGCGCGTCACGGTCTTAATCCGCGGCTGGCCCAATGCACGATCTCCTTCAACCGGCTGGCCGGCACCGTGCGTGGCATGCATTTTCAAAACAAGCCGTACGAGGAAGCCAAGTTGGTTCGCTGTACGCGCGGAGCAGTCTATGATGTGGCCATCGATCTGAGACACGATTCACCGACGCGATATCGCTGGCTGGCAGCCGAGTTAACGCAAGACAATTACCGCATGCTTTACATCCCTGAGGGCTTTGCTCACGGCTATCAAACACTCACCGATAACACAGAACTGGTTTACCAAATCTCCGAATCGTACCATCCCGAATCTGCGACCGGCGTGCGTTGGAACGATTCGGCTTTTGGAATTAAATGGCCTTTGCCCGTCACTGTTATTGCGAAACGCGATGCCTCTTATCCGCTGCTTGATCTTCCGCCGGTCCGCTAGACGGGGCCGCCGCATCGGACCAAATCAGAAATGAAGTCCTCGTTGCGATCGACTACAGACAACTGTTAGACTTTTCGCTCAGTCGATCCACTTGCACATGAATGGATTAGTTCAGCTCTCAGGGCAAGACTATTCCAAAAAAGCGGCGACTAAGTGCTTGCCCATCCGGCGTCAAAGCCTGCTTCGATGCGATTGATCATTACCGCCGAAAACTTAGGAAAGCAATATCGGCTGGGGACTCAGCAGGCCGCGTATGCCACGCTGCGCGAGACGATCGCGAACGCTGTCCGGCGTCCGGATAAGACGAGAAACGGCAACGCGACGGGAACGTTCTGGGCCCTGCGGGACATTAATTTTGAGATTCAAGAAGGTGAAGTGGTGGGTATCATCGGCCGTAATGGGGCCGGCAAATCCACCCTCCTCAGGATTCTTTCACGGGTTACTGAGCCAACCACCGGGCGAGTAAAACTGCGGGGTCGCGTGGGCAGTCTCCTGGAAGTCGGCACCGGATTTCATCCTGAGTTGACCGGACGCGAAAATATTTTTTTGAACGGCGCGATTCTGGGTATGAAGAAGGCGGAGATTGTGCGGAAGTTTGATGAGATCGTC
>Ga0207686_10000102_pt1 | contig 70150 bp, 99 predicted proteins | sample KBSM24metaG_FD_184396 | JGI IMG/M metagenome (GOLD analysis project Ga0207686, IMG submission 184396) | Miscanthus rhizosphere microbial communities from Kellogg Biological Station, Michigan, USA - KBS M2-4 metaG (SPAdes) (version 2) | ecosystem: Host-associated > Plants > Roots > Rhizosphere >... | reverse complement strand
TTGTCGCAAACGGTCGGAACGGGCTTGTACTGCACAGCCACGATCGGCGCTGTCCAGTCCGACGGCACGACAGCCGACGGCATGGGCGGAGGGACGATCGGCGCCGGGCTGAGTGGGGCCATGGGGCCAGCGTTAGGCTTATCCCGTCCGGCGCCAGCAGCCACGACGATCGGCGTCACGGCGCCGGCTGTCCTGTCCTCAGCAGCGCGCCAGCGAAGCGCTTGCGCGATCGCCGTGTCGACAGCTGCCAGGCGATCGATCGTCGCTGGCAGTAGGTCGCGATTCACAATCACGATCCTGTAGGTGTGCGCTGCCAGCTCTAACGCGTCCGTCGGAACGGTGGCTGTCACGTTGTGCGCAGTCACGAACGCGAACGCTCTAAGGCCGTAGTCTTCCGCGGTTTCGTCGCTGCCACGTGGTGCCAGCTCTGGCAAGCGCGGATACGCCGCGGCTTGTGCATCCAGCTGGCGCCGCGAGAAGCGATCGCCCTTGATCGGGCAGCCTGTAGGGCACGCGATCGGGAAGTGCCGCCCGCAGGATTCAGCGGGCTGAATGGGCGGTGTAGTCGGTGTGGTCATCATGATCGGCTCTGTCTCCTCTAGTCCGTAGTTTCGGCTAGTGGTACGGACTGGCCAGCAGCTAGCCCGTACCCTAAGCTCAAACGACGATCTAGGCTGCCACGAGCGAGCGCGTACCCTTGCGCAGCAAAGCCGCGGCAAGCTGATCCATTTCCAGTCGCTGATCCTGATAGCCGGCCGTTTGCGACGATCGCGTCAACCCTTGCGAGAGACCCCAGAACGATCGCGGGCTAGCGTCAAAGCTCTGTTCACACGTGGCGTACGCTTCCGTCGCCTGTACGCGCGTGGCGCCCATGGCCATGAGTTCATCAATACAGGCTTCCCGCGTATGCGCTACTTCCGTGTCGAGTAAATGCCGGATGATGGTTTCATCCGCGCTAGCCGGGCGATCGATCCACGTGCGAGCGATCGTGCCTACTTCGCGCAACACGTCCCGCAGGACCTTAGAGCCCACATGCCGACGGCGATAGGTCTTGTCGATAATCGCCCCCCATAACATGTGATTGCCACAGACAAACTGGTAAAGTACGCGCTGAATCACGGCGGCCGCGGCGCCCACTTCACTGTTCCGTACCATCAGCGCGCGGTACATCTGGCCATTACCCGATCGGACGCTAGGATCGTTGACGATTGAGCCACCCTTGCAGAGCAACAAGAATGAGTCACGATCGGACGCGTACGCGCCACCTGGCGTACCGTCCCATGTGGGCGGTGTGGTCCACCCATGCTGCCCTAACGTGTTGACGATCGGCGCCAGCAGATCGGCATCGTACAGCCGGCCGTAACTCTCGGAGGTAATCGCGCGCGCTGTGACGCCCGCGTCGCCCAGCTGGCCGAGAATCACGGCGGTACTGCCGGCCGCTGTGGTCCGTAGGCCGTAGTTCAACGCGTCAGCTGCTACCGTGGCGGGAAGCGATCGGATATACGCGGCCGGCGCTCCGACCATGCGGCAAAGCTGGCCATGGCTCCACGGCGTCAACTCCGCGACCCCTTTAGGACTGGCCAGCTGGACGCGTCCGATCGTCCCGTTATCAGCGATCGGGAGAATCCGCAGGTCTTTCGCGTTATAGCTCACTTCGCGACAGGCTGCCTTGCGCGCTTGCGAGAACTGCACGAGCGATTCAGGCGACGCGTATCGCTCATCTGCCGGCCGGCGGTAGTACTCGGTTTGTGCTGCTGAGATGTTCATGTTTGCTGCTACCTCACTAGGCGCCGGCTGTATGCCGACTGCCACAAGTAGCCTAGCAATCGGTCTGCCAACTGTCAAACATGCATTCTGTCAGGAAAGCGAAAGCTAGTCGGCGCCGATGATGACTAATGGTGATAGGTCCGGCGCCTTGGTAGACTCGCGCACTGTACCCTGTCGACTATTCGCCGGCCGGCATCTCGTTTGTATGCAACAACTTACAGGTTAACATAATATACATTCTCGGACGCTGGGCGTATTGCTGGCATTTCCAGCTGATGCGAAGCTAGCCGGCCGGCCGGCGCCGCAGCTAGGCGAAAGTAAGTGAGCTAGCAGCGCGCGCGCAAGTGAGATGTCAGGCTACTGACCAGCTACTAGCTCAACAGCAAAGCCCATCCATTGTCCGCGAGGCTGCCCGGGGGGGTGGGGCCAGAGCCCGCACCCGACATCAGCAATAATTTTTGTGGAATCTTTCTACAGAAATGCCCTGTGCAGCCCTCGATCGAGTGTCCGGCGGCCCCGGTTTCCCGGCATAAGCAGGGGGGCTCGCACGCGCGCGGGGCAGGCAAGGGGGGCTAGACAGCCCCGCCGAACAGTGCTCTCGTGTCTACCAGCCCTGATGTTCAAGCGATTCGCAGCGGCGTGGCTCCTCCGGCGGCTTCTGCGCGAGCACACCCGCCTCGCCGACGCGGTGGAGGCGCTCGCGACCGCCCACACCCGCCTCGCCGACCACTTCGCGCCGATCCTCGCAGCGGTGACCGACAGCGACCGCGCCACCATCCGCGCGGACACCGGCGTCTCGCACATCGACGTCGACGACGTGGAGCTGGCCGAGTCCTTCATCGCGCGCAGCCAGGCGGCGACCGGCCACACCCCCGACGAGGACGAGATCCTGATCTACCTCGGGGATGAGCGCACCCGCGACCTGGGCGAGCGCCTCGCCGCGCGTGAAGGCGAACTGGCGCGGTTGGCGGAGGCGCGGCGATGAGCGCGCGACGGGTGCGGCGCGACTCGCGCGTGGGCGGCAGTGTCAATCCACCGGCTGTGCCTGCGCTCGATCGCCAGGAAGTCGCGCGCTTCCTGCGGCCGCAGCCGCCCATCGAGGTGCCCCGGCGCGCGGTCGCCGCGACGATGCCCGGGCTGATCGCCGGCGAGGTCCTCGGCTATCGCGTGATTCGGCGGCTGGACTGATGGCGATCCGCATGTTGCCCAACCCCGACGATCGCCCCGCCAAGCCGGCGCCTGCGGTGCGCCTCCCGGCCGGGCCACGCGCCCCGACCATCCTCACCACCGCGGAGCTGACGCTCAACGGCGACGCCATCGAGACCTTTGTGAAAGCGGTCGGCGGGCGGGAGAAGCTCCTGGCCGTGCTGGCCATCTGCGACACCGACAGCAGCAGCGACAAGGTCGTCAACTGCCTGCTCGACGACACCTATAGCAGCTGGAGCCTGCGCCGCATCTGCGCCTACGCCGGCATCACCGTCGCGGAACTCTTCGCCACCTACAAGCGCGCGCTCTTCGCCCAGGCCCACATCGAGGCCGCGCACAAGATCACCGAGAAGCTGGTGCCGATCGTCGAGGACGTCATGGCGCGGGCGCTGCCGGGCACCGCGATCTGCCCGCGCTGCAACGGCCAGGCGGTCCCCGACACCGCGCCTTGCCCCCAGTGCGCCGGCACCGGCAAGGTCGAGACCGAGCCCGAACTCCCGCGGCAGAAGCTGGCGCTCGAACTCGGCCGGCTGATCGAGCATCGCGCCGGGGTGATGGTGCAGCAGAACGCGATCGCGGCTGGGACCGGTGCCGCTGCCACCACGCTGCAGAGCGGCAGCCTCGAACAGCTCCAGCAGGTGGTGGGCGACCTGCTGTTCTCGCCCGGGCGACGCCGCGCCTCGGCGCCCCAGCCCCCCACGATCGACGTCTCCCCCGCGGAGGGCAGCGATGCCGCCCCCGGCGATTGACGTCCCCCTCTCCTACCGCTTCCTCCCGGCCGAGGAGTGGCACCGGCTGGCGGCGATCGAGCCCTTCCGGACGTGCGGCCTGCCCGACCCCGACGGCTGGTCGGTGCTGGTGGTCGAGCGTGGCGACCAGATTGTCGGCAGCTGCAGCCTGTTCACGGCGATGCACTGGGACTGCTGGTGGATCGACCCCCGCGAGCGCGGCGCCACCCGCGGCGTCATCCTGCGCCAGCTGCTGCGCGAGGCCCTCGCCAGCTTCCACAACGCCGGGATCGAGCAGGTCTACACCGGCGCCGAGGACGCCCAGCCGGAGGTCGCCGACCTCCTCACGCGGTTTGGCTTCGCGCCGGTGGCGGGGCAGCTGTTCATGTTGACAGTCGCCGACGCCGCCGTGGCGTTCGGTACGAGGTAATCCATGGGCGCGATGTCACAGAACTTCCAGGGGCTGAGCACGCCGGGGCCGATGGGCAAGAAGATCGGCCAGCTCGGCGTGATGGGCCAGGCCATGGGGATGGGTGGCCCGGGCGGCGGCGGTGCCGGTGCCCCGAAAGCTGGCGCCCAGGGCGTCCCGGGGTTCAAGCCGCAGGGCACGCCGATCGGCCAGCTGGTCGCGAACATGGGCGGGATCGCCAAGCAGATGCAGCCCCAGATGCCCGCGCCAGGCCAACCTGGACAACCTCCGCCGCAGGGTACGCCCGGCCAGCAGGCGCAGCCCCAGACGCCCCCGGGCGGCAACGCCAGTGGCGCCGGACCTGGCTACCCCGGCGGCGCCGCTGGTGCGGGCTGGCAGCGGCCGCAGCCTCCGCTCACCCCTGGCGTAGCCGTCGGCGGCGCGGGTCCCTTCGGCCCGGGGCGTCGCTACCCTGGCGGGCTGATGGGGCGCGGGGGCTGGGGCAGCAACGACAACCCAGGCTGGAGCCCCGGCGGTGGCTGGGGCAGTGGCAACGGGGTGGGCGAGGCGGGCGACCAGGGTGGTGGGCAGGGCGAGATCAGCCCTTACCCGTGGCCGGCCCCGAACGTCGTGTACTAGGCGGGGCTGGTGTATCACCCCGACCTCATCGCCGAGGACGAAGCCGAAGTCACCGACAACTTCTTCTCCGTCTTCGACGGCCCGCTGCCTTGGTACTCCCCCGACGACTCCGCGACCTTCACCGCCGACATCTCCTACGCCTACGACGAGGAGTCCTCGACCCTGCGCCGCGCGCTCACCGAGGACGAGCAGCGCTTCATCAACGCCACCAAGCTGCGGGTCATCTTCGACTACCCCTACTTCGCCGAGCGCTTCTGCTGGATTGACGAGGAAGGCCACGGGCTGCGAAGGCTCTGTCCGCTCTGGGAGAGCCAGAAGCTGGTGCTCGACCAGCTCGCCCGCCTCGAAATGGCCAACGTCCAGAGCGGCAGCCCCGACGGCCTGCTCCTCAACATCCTCAAGGCCCGACAGCTCGGCGTCTCGACCTTCGCCGAATCCCTCGTCTTCCACCGCATCGTCACCCGCCATCACGTCCGCGCGCTGTGCGGGGCGGACGTCGAGGACCAGGCCGGCTACCTCTTTCGCATGGTGGTGCGGCTCTACGACCAGCTGCCCTGGTTCCTGCGCCCCGGCAAGGTCTACTTCACCAAGAACCGCGAACTCAGCCTCACCAACCAGTGCTACCTCAAGACCGCCTGGGGCAAGTCGACCCGCGGCGCGCTCCAGTCAGTCTCCGGCGCCGAAGGCAGCAAAGGATCGATCGGCCGCGGCCAGACCTTCTCGGTCGTGCACATCAGCGAACTCCCCACCTGGGAGAACCCCGAACAGCTCGACACCGCGCTCCTCCCCGCCATCCCCTACAACGCCGACACGCTCGTCCTCTACGAGGCGACCGCCGAGCACGCCGGTGACTGGTGGCACACTCACTGGCTCGCCTCGGGGGAAGGCGAGGGCCGCTTCCGGAACATCTTCATCCCCTGGAGCGCGGAGCCCAGCAAGTACTCGCTCCCGGCGCCAATCGACTGGAGCCCCAGCAGCTCCACCGTCGCCCACGCCGACAAGTGCGAGCGCGACTCGCCGAAGTGGTACGGCGGCCGCACCGTCACCCTCAACCGCGATCAGCTCTACTGGTACGAGAAGACGCGCCGCTTCTACGAATCGAAGGGGCAGCTCTACAAGTTCCTCAAGGAGTATCCGGCCGACGACCACGAGTGCTTCCAGTACGCCGGCCGCTCGGTGTTCACGCTGGAGCAGCTCGAAGCGATCGACCGCGCCGGATCGCTCCGCCCGCTCAAGGACGTCTGGACGGTCGAGCCGGCGCTGGAGATCGCGCAGCTGCGCCGCGACCTGCTCCCCGGCGACAACCCCGACATCCAGCCGCAGCGCCCGGTGCCGCCGCTCTCGCCCCACAGCTCGCCGCGTTCGACCGGCGTCAGCCAGGACACCAACCCGGTCCCGCCCGGCTACGGCTTTCGTCGCCTCGACAAGTCGCAACTGGCGCAGCTCCCGAACCTGCGCCACTCGGTCCTCAGCATCTGGGAGTACCCGCGGTTGCGCGGCGAGCGCCGCTACATCATGTCGGTCGACGTCAGCGACGGCCTCGGCCGCGACTACTCGATCATCGACGTCATCCGCCAGCCGACCATCAAGGAGCCGGCCGAGCAGGTCGCCCAGTACTGCACCAACAAGCTCGACCCCAAGGCGCTGGCCTTTGTCGCCGACGCCATCGGCCGCTACTACACCGACGCCGACGGCATCGAGGCGATGGCCGCGATCGAGACCAACAGCCACGGCCTGGCGACCCAGGACGTCCTGCAGCTGCATCTGGGCTACGGGCTGTTCTACGTCTGGGAGTACGCCGACGCCGCCAACGCCGAGCGCCGCTACTCGACCCGCATCGGCTGGATGACCTCGCCGCGCACGCGCCCGCTGCTGCTCGCCAGCTACCACTCCGCGATCACCACCATCGACCCGCTCTCCTCTCTGCCCGACTTCATCCTCAACAGTCCGATCACCAGGGGGGAGTTGCGCCACTTCATTACGCAATCGACAATCGGCGAAGCCGAAGCCGCGCGCGGGCAACACGATGACGCGGTGATGGCCTCAGCAATCGGCTTCTACGTTGCCTGGCGCATGTCCGGGGGCGAGATCGAGCCGGTCGCCGAACGCCGACGCCGCAAGGCCGCGCTCGACGCCCTCAACCAGGAGAAGGGCGAGCGCGCGGTCGTCGACTACCGGAACTCACCCGCGACGGCTGAAGAAGCCGACGACACGGAGATCGACCATGGGGAAACCGTCAGCGACGATGTCTACTCCCTCAGCGAGGGAGATCCCGGCGGGCTCTACTTCGACGACCGCACGCGCGCCTAGGGCGGTCATCGCCGACATCCAGCAGCTACTGACCGAGCTGGTCGCCGGGGCGTTGCCGGTGGCGCCGTCCGGTGCGCTCACGCTCACCCGCTTCGAGTGCAGCCAGATCGAGGAGGTCACCGGCATCGGCACGACCCGCAGCCCTGGCGAGCTGATTCGCGCGGTCGCGCGCCTGGCGAGCATCCAGGTCGGCGACATCCGCATCCCCTTCACACCGGGACAGCTGGAGGAGTTGCGCCACCGCGCCCACAAACGCGGGAGGTCGGTCGCCGAGGAGATGAAGGCGGTGGTCGATCGGCTGCAGGACGAACTCTTCTACAAGGGAGGCTAGCGTGGCGCTCCACGACTTCTGGTGTCAGGTCTGCGGGCAGGTGCTCGTGGACATCAACGTCCCGATCGCAATCGGCGCGACCGCGGGCGCCCCGCTTCACTGCGGTCAATCCACTTCCTGGATTCCTTTTACCCGCGCGATGGACATCGGCGCGGTCAAGGGCGCCGGGTTCCGCGGCTTCACCTGTCGCGACGGCAAGGGCAACCTGGTCGAGGTCGACAGCCTCCACACCATGCGGCGGATCGAGCGCGAGAGCGAGCAGGCGTATCGCAACGGCGAGGGCGAGCCGATCGTCTTCCGGCGCTGGGCCAACACCGACAGCAACAAGGACGTGCACACGCTCGCCCCGCCTGGGTGGACGGGTGGCGCGCAGCCCGACCCGGCCTGGGTGAAAAAGAACGCCGGGGCGCTCAAGCGGGATGCGAGCGTGGCGGACACCGAGTTCGGGCCTGGCATCAACGAGAGCACCCCGAGCGCGCTCGATCACTTGTCGAAGGACTGATGCAGCAGGATCTGCAGGCACTGGATCGTCGCGGTCTGCATCTCGATGGTCGCGATGTTGTGGGCGATGGTCTGCTCGTCGACCTTGATCGTCGCGCGCAGCTCCTCGATCGCCTCGACGAAACTGGTGAACAACCGGTACACCTGCCACTGCTCCTCCGCCGTCAGCTCGCCATGCTCGTCCGCCCAGTCGTCGCAGTGCAGGCACTCGGCGTTGTGATCGGGGTTGTAGTACGGGCAGGTCTTGCCCTTCTCCAGCAGGTCGTGCGCGCGTTTGAGGTCGTTCGTCAGGTCGTTGTCCATCGGCTACTCCTTCTCCCGCACGCGCTTCTCCAGGCGCAGCGCCGTCTCGCAGACCTTCTCGCCGACCGCGTCGACCAGGGCGCGCAGCCGCTCGATCTCGACGGTCTGCTCGGCGATCTGCGTGTGCAGCTTCGCCGCAGGCTCGGAGATCGCCGGGTCGAGCGCGAGCTGCTGCTGCCACGCGAGCAGGTCGTTGACGGCCTTGCGCGGGTCGGTCTCGTGTTCCTTGGTCAAGATCCAGTCGACCACGCAGGCGTCGATGATGGCGTCCTGCCACGGCTGGAGCCGCTCGATCTCGGCGACGAAGCTCTCCAGCAGCTTGTAGGCGGCGTAGATGTCGGCGCCGTAGATCGCTCCCTCCCCGAGGTTCCCACGCTGGGTGTGGGTCGTGCCGTCGGGATGGTGAATGGTCAGTATGTCGATGCCGCCGCGCCCCTTTTCCAGGATCTCGCGCGCGCGCTTGATGTCCTCGTCGATCGTCTCGTAGTAGCTCACGCCTCAGCCTCCATGACTCCTAGTCATCACCTCACCGCGGGAGCCTAACACAGCATGGCCTTCTCCGCCTCCGCCATCCCCGACCTGCCGCGCGCCACCATCGAAACCCTCCAGAACGGCGACCCGCGGGTCCTCAGCTGGCTGCGTGAGTGGGTGCAAGAAGGCGACCTCATCAACCGCCAGGACCCGAGCTACGACCTGATCTCAAAAGCGCAGGACTACATCACCGGCCAGCAGCGCTCGGCCGAAACCTGCAAGCTCTCGTACCTGCCGCAGGTGACCATCAACGAGACCCGCAAAGCGATGCAGGCGCACGTCTCGGCGATCACCGACCTCAAGCCCGTCGCTGGCTGGAAGACCAACCCCGAGTACCAGGTGCAGGCCAACCTCCTGAACCAGTACCTGATGTCGGAGTGGGTCACGACGATGATGGACCTCGACCTCGGCGACTGCGTCAAGTACTCGCTCGCCGGAGGCACGGGCGATCTCGTCGTCGACTGGGACCCGCACGCCCCGCAAGGCGGCGCCCACCAGCTGACCGCCCGTGACCCGCGCGACACCCTGCCCTTGCGCCCCAGCTTCGGCCGATCGAATCAGCTGTGGGAAGGCGTCTGCTTCCGCGAGGAGCACACCGTCAACGTCCTGCGCGGCATGTATCCGGCGAAAGCGCACCTCTTCAACGCCTCGACCGACACCCTGCTCGGCCAGGTGATGGGCCGCTTCCGTACCGGCCTGTCGCGCCTGCTCTCGCCCTCCGACCCGCTCGACTCGATCGCCTGGCCGGGCTCCGCGGGCACGCTCAAGAAAGCGCGCGCGGGCTCGATCGTCGTCTACCGCGCCTACTTCAAGGACCGCACCCGCAACCTCACCAGCTCGGCGATCCCGATGGGCGCCGCCGGCACCAACTGGGCGTATCTCGTCCAGCCCAAGCAGCCGCTCTACCCGCGCGGCCGCCTGCTCGTCGCCACCGAGGACACCATCATCTACGACGGCCCCAACACCTACTGGCACGGCATGTTCCCGTTCTGCCGCCTCAAGCTCTGGAGCGTCCCGTGGCAGTTCCTCGGCATCCCGCTGTTCAACGACCTCCTCCCGCTGCAGGACGCGATCAACGACACGGTCCAGGACGTGCGCCTCGCGATGCGGCAGTGGACCAACCCCGACATCACCTACAACCGCACCGCGGTCTCCGAAGCCACCATGAAGCTGATGGACCCGCGCCGCCCGGGCAAGCGGGTCAAGGTGATGCCCGGCTTCGGCGACCCGTGGAAGAAGGAGGAAGGCCCCGCGCCGCAGATCATTCAGCTCGGCATCGAGATGTGGGAGAAGCTCACCACCAAGTTCGCGGACCTCTCGGGCACCGCCAACCTCAGCGCCCTGCTGCAGCTGCGGCAGATGCCCTCGGCCGATACCATCCAGAAGTACTACGAGGCGCTCACGCCCGAGATCCGCAACGAGGCGCGCCAGGTCGAGCTGTTCCTGCGCGACTTCTCCGAGATGGTGAAGTCGAACTACTTCCAGTTCCTCTCGACCGCCAAGCGCATCGCGGTGCTCGGCCAGGGCGGCGCGATGCTGAACGAGTTCGACTTCGACCCGGATAAGTTCGTCCCCAGCCTGCTCCCGGGGCAGGAGGGCTACACGCCGGAACTCGATCTCAACACCACCTCCCGCGACCAGCGCGCGCAGTTCATGACCAAGCAGTTCATCTTCATCATCGCGCCCAACTCTGTCCTGGCGATGGACGCGCAGGAGCGGAAGATGATGCGCGTGCAGCTGGCGCGTATGGGCTACTACGACTTCTGGTCGCTGCACGAGACGCTGGAAACCCCCAACGTCGGCGCCCCGCCGGCCATCCCACTGCCGCCGCTCAGCCCGCCGCCGCCGGACGTCCTGGCGCAGATGCTCGGCCAGGTGCAGAACACGCCCGGCGCGCTCCAGGCGATGGCGACCGGGATGATGCCGCTGCCGCAGTACACCGACCCGGCGACGTCGCGCACCTTCACGATGGATCAGGGCATGGGCACGATCCTCGAACTGCGCGTCCCGGTCACCGTGACCGAACGGTTGCAGGCGCAGTCGATGCTGGGGATTGGCCAGACCGAGAACCCAGCGGGGAGGAAAGCGTCGGGCGGGGCGCCGCCGCAGCAGGAGACCAAGAACGATCAGCCCGGCGGGCGACAGACGATCACCGAGTCGAAGAAATAGCAGGAAGTCACTCGTAGGAGGCAGCCATGATCCTGACCGTCACCGGCGTGCTCGTGCTCCTCGCGCTCGCTATCACGATCGGCTCGGCGATCGGCCGCGCGCCGCTGTGGATCGCGGTGCTGCTGCTGACGCTCGTGCAGATGCTGGCGCTGTTCCCCCGGTGAGCTGAGCGATGCCCGGCCCGATCATCGCCAACCCCACTCCCGAGTGGATGAAGCCGGAGAACGCCTCCGTCTTCGACCCGATGTGGAAGCGGCTCGCGCGCAAGGCGGGACATCTGGTCGGCGCGGACGATCCGCAGTCGCAGGTCGTCGCGATGGCGGCGCCGATGGAGGTCGGGCCGAGCGGCGGGTTGATGGGGCTCGCGCAGAAGTACCTGGGCAAGGCGATTCGCGCCTATCACGGCTCGCCGCACGACTTCGACAAGTTCGACTTCAGCAAGATCGGCAGTGGCGAGGGGGCGCAAGCCTACGGGCATGGGGGCTACTTCGCCGAGGCGGAAGGTATCGCGCGTCACTACCGCGATGCGCTCGCGACGCCAACGGTCGAGATCATGGGGCAGCCACAACAGGTGCCCTCCTGGAGCAGCGATCTCTCCCCCCAGCCGCGTCTCATCCGGCGTCTCGCGGACAAGCGAGCCAAGCTCCCCGATCTGCCCGACACAGCAATCGTAGCGAAGACACGCGACGACCTGCGCTTCGACCTCGACCACGTTCCCTCGTGGGACAACGGGACCCGCAACGCCTTGCAGAATCAGCTGGAGATCCTCGACGCCGCGGAAGCCCGTGGCATCCGCACCACGCACGGCGGCAAGATGTACGAAGTCAACATCGCCGCCGACCCCAAGCACCTCCTCGACTGGGACGCGCCGATCAACGCGCAGAGTGTGCCCGTCCAGACGGAACTCGGCACGCGGCTGTCCGCTAGAGAACTCGGACTGACGGGCTCTCGCGCCTATGGTGGCGTCCCGACAGGGGCGGATGTGTACTCTCGTCTCGGACGCGGGGAGGTGGCGTCACGCTACTTGAAGGACATCGGTATCCCCGGCATCAAGTATCTCGATCAAGTCTCCCGCACCCAGGCGAGCGACATCCCCTACCTCCAGGAGGAGATTCGCCAGGCGCAAAACGCCATCAAGCACGCGGGTTCACCCCTGATGCTGGAGTTCGCACAGACGACGCTCGCCAACTGGGAGCAGCTGCTCGCCGAGGCGGTCGCGGCCGAGCCCACCCTGACGCGCAACATCGTCATGTTCCCCGGCACCGAGAACCTGATCTCGATCGCGCGCAAGTACGGCCTCCTCCCGCCCCTCGCCGCCTCCGCCGCCCCGCGCGCACTCGATGCCCTGCGCACCGGCCAGTCGCGCGATCAGCTCGCCACGCCACCGCCAGCGCCGCCCTCGTCGCGCTGAGGGGGGCTTGACGCCCTCCCGATCTCCCCTGACGCTAACTCTCAGCTCATGCCCCTCACCCCCAGCGGATCGAAAGTCCTCAGCTCGATGCAGGACCAGTACGGCCCCTCAAAGGGCGAGCGTGTCTTCTACGGCTCGATCGCCAAGGGCAAGCCTGGTTCCTCGAAGTGGGAAGGCAGCAAGCGCCCCACAGCCCCCCGCTCCCTCGCAGGAGGGCGTCGCTGATGGCCTCGGGTGAATCCTTCGACGACATGATCCACCGCGTGCAGACGCGGCGCGTCAGCAACGGTCAGCGCGGGAGTCGCCCCGGCAGCAGCCCCGCAGGAGACAGCGCGATGCCCCCATTCCAGAAAGCCAGCGCCAGCGCCCCGACCTCCGCCGCCTCGACCGGCAGCTACCGCGACACGCCGGTCTCACCCGCGGTCGCCAAGGGCGGTCGTGGCAAGTCCGACGGCAAGCCGTTCGGCAAGAAGTCGAGTAGCAAGTTCGGCTTCAGCAAGGGTGGCGGCTTCGCGGGTGGGAAGCGCTGATGGCTGACAAGGGCGATCGTCCGACGCCACCAGCCGCGCCGAAGAATCCCTTCGCCGCGGACATGGAGAAGAGCACCCGCGCCTCGATGACGGAGCCCTTGTCGGGGAGCCGTCGCCGGGGCGACGACGAGCTGTATCGGACGGTCAATCGTTCCTACTACGACAAGTTCCGGTCGGAACCGCCGCGCCCCGACGAGCTGTCGAAGCGCGAGTTCAGCTCGATTCGCGATGACATCGCCCTCCCGAAGGAGACGACCAAGTCTCCCTCGCGCAAGCCGATCACCGCGCCCCGCTCTCTTTCAGGAGGACGACGCTGATGCCCTTCCCCGGCTCTCCCAGCTTCGGCGGCGGCGGCTTCCCCGGTCTCGGGCCGACGCCCGGCTCCGGAGCGCTCGACGCCCCTCCTCCCTCGCCGACCGCGATGGGCGGTCCCCCACCTGGCGCGCCCGGTGGCGGCGGCCCGTTCTCGATGAAGGGCCTGGCCGGCTCGATCCCCTCCAGCGGGATGCCGCCCGAGGTCACAACCGGCATCGTCTCCTCGGCGCAATCGGTCAACGACATCTTCGACAGCTGGCTGCAGATCACCCCCGACCAGCAAGGGCTGCTCGGCATGATGAAAGACCTGCTGGCGCAATACACCGCGAGCCTGATGGGCAGCGGCGCCGGCCCTGTGTCGCCCACCGCCGCCGGCCCCGCCCCGCCGATGGGCGGCATGGACCGTGGCATCTCGGGCGCGGGCGCGATCTAACCACGCACATCGAGAGAGGCTGATATGGCACCCATCCGCCGCGATCACGACGTCCCCGAGCCCGATTCTCCGCGCCGCAGCGACGACCTGCACACGCACGCCGACAAGCCAGCCGCGAAGTCGACCCCTGCGCCGCGCGTCGCCGAGCCTGTGTCCGTCCTCACCGGGCTGCTCCCGTCCTCGGCGGCCGTCGGCGACCCGTCCTTCATGCTGCGGGTGGTCGGCACACTCTTCGACGCGACCTCGGTCATCGTGTTCGCGGGCCAGGACGAGGAGACCAACTTCGTCTCCCCCGAGGAGCTGACCACCGGCGTGAACATGCCGCTGTGGCAGGGGCCGGACCCCGCCATCACGGTCCTGGTGCGCACCGGCGGCGTGGACAGCAACACGCTGCTCTTCAACATGACGCCGCCACGCGAGGTGCCGCTCGACCCGGCCTACGCCAGCAAGCCGGTCCCGCTCATGAACCAGATCAGCTAGCTCTCGTTCGCAACCGCTCGACCCGCCGCCGACGACGACGCCTACCACTCCTCCGACGACGACCACCCCGTTCAACCAGTAGCTCGCACCCGAGAGGCACGCTCGGGGACCTTGCTCGCCTCCTGCGAAGGGTCTCCAGGCCAGCTCGCCTCGGTGGCGAAGGAGTGAAGCGTCATGGGCGCATTCGAGTCTGGGCAGTCGTTCCTCGCTGGCGTGCTCGCCAAGCTCCCCGAGAGCCAACGCGCACAGGCCGAGGCGATCTTCAACGCCGCAGAGGCCAAAGAGGCAGTCACCCTCATCGGTGATGGCGCCCTCGGCCGCAGTGACTACAGCCGCCACATGGACGACCTGCGGGGCAAGGAGCAGTCGTTGACCGAGTACTACACGCAGCTGGACGGTTGGTACAAGGACAACCAGCAGGCGCTGGAATCCGCGCGTACCAACGGGCATCGCGCGCCCGACCCGACACCGCCCGCTGACCGCTCCGCCGCGCCCCAGCCCAACTCGACGCTCGACCCGGCCGCCATCCGGCGGATCGCTGAAGAGGCCATCAACGAGGCGGGCCGCGACTACATCGCGGTCTCGGCGTTCCTCGCCACCCAGGGTGGCTGGCACTCGCACGTCTTCGGTGAACCGCTCGACATGACGGAGCTGGTCCAGAACCCGAAGCTCGGACGCCCGATTGTCGGGCAGCCGGGCCGGGTCTACTCGCTCCAGGACGCCTATCAGGAGAAGTACGGCGAGCGCATCCAGGCGAAGAACAAGGAAGTCGAGGAGAAGCGCTTCAACGACGAGGTCGAGAAGCGTCTCGGCCAGCGGACGGCCGCCTCCGCGTCGCAGCCCTTCCCGCTGCGTTCCGAGTCCTCGCCGCTCGACGTGCTCTCGACCAAAGACGGCACCGCCGCGCACACGCTCGATTCCGCAGTCGCGGAGTACGAGCGCCTGGTCGCGGCCAAACAGACCTAACGCCCGCGGCAGGCGTATCCCGCCCGCCACGGTGATCGCAGGAGGCACTCGTGGCAATCCAGCTCGACGAAGTCAACACCACTGTCACGAAGGAAATCGAACCGGGAGTAGTCGACGGCTACTTCAAGGCCGGTCCCTTCATCGCCATGGCGAAAGCCCGTTTCTCCCGGAAGTGGATCGGTCCACAAATCCAGGAGAACTTCATGTACAAGCCGATGAAGGGCGGCGCCTACCGCAAGGGCAGCTCGTTCGACATCACCCGCCGGCAGACCCGCACGGGTCTCCTCTTCGGCCCGCGCTACTACCAGGTCGGCGTCACCGAGTTCCTCGAAGACCTCGAAGTCGAACTGGCCGGCCCGCGCGCGGCCTTCTCCGTCATCCGCACCGACATGGCGCAGGCGTCACTCACGATGTCGGCGATTCTCGAAATCGCCGCCTTCCATCACGGCCAGGCCCTCGCGGGCGATGACCGCTCGATGGAGATCAACGGCATGGAGGAGGCGCTCTGCCGCACCGGCGACACCAGCTGGACCGGCGCCGCGTTCCCCAGCTACGGCGGCCAGACCCGCGTTGACGTCAGCCCCGCGCTCGATCCCCCGGCGGGCCTGATCCCCTCCGATCTCGGCGGCGCCCCGATCTCCTACCGCACCCTGCGCCACAGCTACTTCAGCTGCATCCTCGGCAACGAGGCGCCGACGATCGCCATCACCACGAACCGCTGCATGGGCTTCATCGCCGAGAACTTCCTGCCGCACCAGATCATCGACACCACCCAGCCCGAGATCAACTGGCCGGGCATGAAGTTCGACAAGGCGACGATCACGATGTCGCAGTACTGCCCCGGCGCCGACGGCGTCAACGACGACGACCTGGGCAACTACTACGCGCCGTTCGAGACCTTCTGGTGGCTGAACTTCGGTCCCCAGGGCGACGACGCCTACATCCGGCTCTACATCGCGCAGTCGCGCAAGTTCGCCTTCGGCTTCACCGGCTTCAAGGGTGCGCGGCAGGACAACCAGGTCGCCGGGCAGATCCTCTTCGCGGGCAACCTCACGGTCAAAGCCCTTCGGCTCTCTCGGGTCCTGAAGGGGATCGGCAGCTAACCCGCTCATTCACAGAAACGAGCTGAAGGAGAAGAGTCATGCCCAGCATCTTCGAGCAGAACGCCGTCTACCTCCAGTCGGGTGATCCGACCAAGGAGGACACCCCGACCCTGGCGCAGCCCGGCACGCTCGGTGCCCGCTTCACCATGCAGCACCCGACGGGTCGCGGCACCCCGGCCGCCCCGCCACGCGCCAAGCGCTTCCAGGTCGTCCGCATCGACCCGGCGACCGTCGCCGCGCCCAAGACCGGCCAGCCGGTCTACTGGACCGACCGCGCCAACTACCTGGTCGGCACCGCGGGCGGCACCGCCCTCAACCAGGTCGCGGGCGTGATCGGGGTCGTCGCCCCGCAGAAGGGCAACTACACCTGCATCCAGTTCGGCGGGCCGTGCCCCGTGCGCGCGTCCGATGCCAACGTCGCGGCTGCCGTCGTGGGCGACTCGGTCCTCGGTGGCGCGACCGACCTGGGCGTCCTCCTGGCGGCGGGCACCGCCCCGACCACCCAGCCGCTCGGCACCGTCGCCGGGCCGACCAAGGTGACCGACGTCACCGGCGGCACTGGCAACCAGAAGGTCCTGGTCGACCTCAACCTGCCGGACATGATCTAAGGCGGCAGCCGGATAGGAGACGCACAACATGACCGGGACGATCGACAAGACGAACCTGCAGTATCACGACAGCAGCGCGGCGCGCATCCGCAAGATCGGCGGCTACGTCGGCCCGGCCAGCTACGTCAGTGGCGGGGACCCGATCGCGGCTGCCGACCTCGGCATGGGGCGCGTCGAGCTGATGCTGTTCACGCCCGCGACCAACGGCACCCTCTACAGCTATCCGGTGTGGGTGCCAACACCGACCGGCGGCGTCATCAAGTGGCTGGTCGGCACGACCGGGGTCGAGGTCGCGGGCGGCGTGAACCTCTCCGCCTACACCGCGCGCTTCGAGGCGATCGGCAAGTAGCCAGTAGCCCGTCCCATGGCTGAAGACTTCGGGTATTGCTGGCGGACGGTGCGGCTGTATTGTCCAGCCGCGCCGACCTTCCTTGCCCGCGAGTGGGTGAACGCCGCCTACAAGCAGCTGGCCGCCTATCGCCACTGGGGCTTCCTGCGCGGGGAGCTGGTCGTCAACCCGTTGCCGGCCGACCTCTACCTCGTCACGCCGGCCGACTTCGGTAGCTTCAAGGTCATCGTCGACAAGACGCGCCAGGTCCGCATCGGCTTCAACCACTCGCTCGACGACCTGGCGAAAGCCGACCCGGGCGGCACGAATACCGGGCAGGTCATGGCGCTCGTGGCCTCGACCCCAGACCCGGTCACCGGCCGCGCGCGCTATCTCTACTACCCGCACGGCAGCAGCTCCACCCTGACCGTGGTCTACAACCGCCAGGCTGACCGCCTGACCGACACTTCGATCTTGCCGGGGGTGCTCGCCAACGGTGCCGAGGTGCTCGTCGCCGGAGCACTGGCCCAGGCGGGTTTGTGGCCGGGCACCCCCGACAAGCCGAACCCCTACTTCAACGCGGGGCTGGCCCAGGCGAAAGCGCAGGAGTTCCGCCTCGGGCTCCAGGCGCTCAGCCTCCGCGACGACGAGCAATATCCCGACGACCTCTGGGACAGCTGGCCGGAAGAGTGCGGCTGCCTCGACTCAGGGGATATCCGGACCACTGATGCCAGCGCTGCAGGCTACTGGTGACACGACAAGAGAGGATCTTATGGGTGACCTCAAGACGTTCTGGGACAACCCCGGTATGCCGCAATCGACCGACCTCGGCGGCGACGGTGTGACCGGCTCCGGCTCCGACCCGCAGGTCTCCTACGAGGGAGAGGCGGCGGTCAAGCCGTTCTGGCCGAACCCCACGGTGCCGACCCCTGGTGGCGAGGAGACGCCGAACTCGGTCAGCGGCCTGCCGCAGGCGCCGAACCGCTTCGAGCCGACCGCCACCCCGCCCGAGCCGCCGTCGCTCAAGGACCGCAACCCGGGCACCATCGACGAGCAATAGGAGGCGGGTGTGGTCAAGACCTACCAGATCGCCCTGGCCGCCGGGGTGAAGCGGCTGTCGGACCCCTTCCTCGGGGACGAGTCGCTGAACATCCCCTTCCGCCAGCTGCTCCTTCAGTCGGTGGGCGCCGACGCCTTCCTCGGCAACACCAACACGGTGACGACCGGGACGGGCTTCAAGATCACCGCGGCCGCCGCACCGCTCACCATCGGGCCATTCAGCACAGGCCCGGTGAAGCTCAGCGACTTCTACGCGGTCGGGGCGGGGGCGACCCTCACGATTCTCGGGGTGCCGTTCTAGCCATGGCGGTGCGCCGCTACCAGCTGCCGCTTGCGAGCACGACGATCCCCGTGCGGCTGTCGGACGTGTATGGCAGCGGGGTCGGCGTGGTCGATGCTGCCGCCGACATCCCGTATCGCGAGCTGACGTTTGTCGCCAGCGCCGGTGCCCTGATCGGGGGGCTCCCGCCCCCGCCCCCACCCTCCGGCCCCGCGCCCTCCTACGCCGACTACCAGGCGCGCGTCGCGGCCGACGGGGCGATCTCCTACTGGCCGCTCAGCGAGACCAGCGGGCTGACCGCGGCGGACAAGAAGGGCGTGCGGCCGGGCACGATCTCTGGCGGCGTAACCCTCGGTGTCGCGGGCATCACCCCCGGCACCACCGGCATGGCGTTCGACGGCACCGGCCTCATCCAGGCAGCGCCGCTGCCGCAGCTCCCCCCAGCCTTCACGCAAGAGGTGTGGTTGTGGCTCTCGGCGGTGCCGTCCGCCGCGACCAAGATCGTCGCCTTTGGCCGGGATGCGTTCGGGGAGGTGCCGACGAGTCTGGATGTGTTTCCCTCAGGGTCGGAGGCAACCCTCCGGTTCATCATCTGGGGGAGCCCCCAGTTCTCGATCGCTGGCCTGCCTCCGGGTCTCGCCCTCAGTAGCTGGCACCACATCGTGGTCACCCACGATGGCGTGACGGGGAGGCTCTACCGGGATGGGGTGCTGGAGAACAGCACGCCTTCAACGCTCCCGCCCGACAGCACCTTCGGGAGCCCACTCACCTCCATCGGCGGCATGGTCAACGACCCCGTCAGCCAGTGGAAGGGTCGCCTGCAGGACGTCGCGGTCTACCCCACCGCCCTCAGCCCGACCCAGATCGCCGACCACTACACGATGCGCCGCGCCGTGGCAGCTCCCTCCGCGTCTACCCTCGCGACGTCCTACCAGTCGCGCATCCTCGCGGACGGGGCGATCGCCTACTGGCCGCTCGACGACGCCGCTGCCCCCGTGCGAGACCTGGCCGGCGCGCGGCCTGGGGTGGAGTTTACGGCCGGCGGGATGGCACCGCTCTACCAGCAGACCGGGGTGGGCGGGGCGGCGTCGGTGCAGCTCCAGGGCCGTGGGTTTGACATCCCGCCGCTCCCGACCTTGTTGCCCCAGTTCACCTACGAGGCGTGGATCAAGATCACGGGTACGACCACCAACAGTACGATCCTCTCCCGGCTAGGGGTCTGCCAGTGGTGGATTATTCCCCCGAATCCGACCGGCCGTCGCGTGCTGCAGGTGTTCCTGGGGACGTCCTACGGCCTCCAGACGCCCGCCGATAACCTGATCGTCCTCGGGACGTGGTATCACGTCGCGGTCACGCACGACGGGACGACCGGGCGGCTGTATATCAACGGCCTACCCGACACGGCGACGCTGGCGTTCCCCTTGCCGCCTGGCGACAGCGCCGCCTTCGCCTCGTCCCTCGGCTACAACCTCAACAGCGGTAATACGTTCCTGGGCGGGCTCCAGGATGTCGCCGTCTACCCGACCGCGCTGCCCGCGCAGACGATCGCGGACCACTACGCCGCACGGCTCGGGCCGTCCTTCCCCCTCGTCGGCGTCGCCGCGCCCTTCACGCTCGGCCCCTTCGACACCGGCCCGCTCAAGCTCTCGCACCTCTACGCCACCGGCGCGAGTGGCACCCTGACCATCCTCGGCGTGCCGTACTAGGGAGACTGACCGATGGGCACCGCACAAGCGTCCGACTACTTCGAGAACTTCCTGGTCGACCACCAGTTCCGCTCGCGGACCTACCCCAAGCCGACCGCGAACTGGATCGCGCTCTTCACCGCGGCGCCCTCCGACTCGGGTGGCGGCACCGAGGTCGTCGGCGGCAGCTACGCGCGGGTCAACCTGCCGCCCAGCGACACCAACTGGACGGCAACCCAGGGCGGCACCTCCGGCAACTCCTCGGGCAGCTCGGGCCTGACCACCAACGCGGTGGCGATTACCTACCCCGCGCCCACTGCGAACTGGGGCACGGTGACGCACTTCGGCATCTTCGACGCCCCGACCGGTGGCAACCTTGTCGTCTGGGATGCGCTGACCGCGGCCAAGACGATCAACTCCGGCGACGCCGCGCCCAGCTTCGCCGTCGGCGCGTTGCAGATCACCGTCCAGTGACGCTGCTCTCGAAGTGCTGTCGCGCGCCGCTCAAGAAGGTCGGCTGAAAGTACGTCTGCTCCCAGTGTGGGAAGCAGGTCGGCAGCTGTTGACCCGGAACCTATGGCCTTCGATGCGCACGTCAACTTCGCCTACGCGACGGTCGCCACCGCGCCCGCGCCCGCAGCCTCCGGCACCTCGCTGACCCTCTCGGCGGGCGCGGGCGCGGGGATGCCTGCCGTCCCCTTCAACGCCACGGTCTGGCCTGCGGGCACGCTCGCGCTCAGCTCGAACGCCGAGATCGTACGCGTCACCGCGCGCGCAGGCGACGTCCTCACCCTCACCCGCGCCCAGGAAGCGACCACCGCGCGCGCGATCGTCGTGGGCGACCAGTTCGCCGCGACCATCACCGCCAAGACGCTGCAGGATGTCGAGGGGCCGGTCGAGGACGCGCGGCTCTCCAGCAACGTGGCGCTGGAGAACATCACCAACATCTTCACGCAGCTGCAAGCGATTGCCATGGCCCGCGGCGACCTCCAGTTCCAGACGCCCGGGAACACCGCCAAGTCGCACCTGCAGGAGGCGCTCCCCAGCAACATCTGCCTGACGACCAATCTCTACTACGACGGCGCCAACTGGATGCGGGACGACGTCACCCGGGCAGCGACGCTCCTCACGATCTCGGATGGGGCCTTCGGCTTGTACCACGCCGCTGCGGGGGCCAACCCTGCGGTGCTAGTCCCGAGTCTCACCATTGACCAGGCGGCGCAAGCGGCCTTCACCGGGCATGTCCTCATCCTCAACGCCGCGCGCTTGCAGTTTGGCGGGGCGGACGCGACCCATGCCAGCCTGCGCGGGGGCCTGCAGGTGGTGCCCGGGTCTGGGGCACCGACAGTGGAGGTGGTCGCCGCCGATAACTCGGGCTGGGCGGGCGTGCGTGCGTTGTGCTTCATCTCCGTCGGGGTCAACAACAACCTGGCGGACCTGACCTGCGGCCCGACGAACTTCACCGCGGGTGTCAACATCTCCGCCGGGCATCTCAACGTCCTCGCTGGGGATCTCAAGGGGGTGGGCGCCTACCTCATGGAGGGGCCAGTCTACCCCGGTCGCATCGACGTCACCGGAGCGGCGCGGGCGCAGGGCTCCTGGTATCTGGCGAGCCACGCCTCCTGGGGCCTCTACACGAACACGGGCTTCTACGCCGTTGGTATCCTGTCTGGCAGTCAGCTCAACCTGGCCGGGGCCGCGGTCGCCGCCTCCGCAGGCGGCATCCAGTGCACCCACGTCGAAGCCGCGCCCTACCACGTCCGCGCAGGGACCGGGCTCTACGCCGGGACCGACGTCTACGTGGCCTTGGGCATCTACGAGCAGGGCCGCTCCCAGCACGCAGGCTGGTGGACCGAGTTCACCGCGACGTTCAACGCCGAGGTGGGCACGGCCACCAACGTCGCGAACTACCAGTGCCGCTACAGCATCGTCGGCAAGACCCTGCACATCAACTTCTACGTCTGGATCGACCTCACTGCCACGCCCGCCTGGATCGGCCTCACCTGGTCTGGCGTCCCCGCCGCGGCGGCGGGCTATGGCGGGAGTGTCTTTGCGTTCTCCGGTGCCGCCGTCGGTGTGGGGATCGCCGAGACGGGCGACGGTGCGGGCTACTGTTTGCTCTACCGGGACCCCAGCCATACGACGGGCTGGCCCGCCGGTCGCTACTACCTGCGGGGCACCCTGACCTTCCCCATTCAGTGAGCGCAAGGAGACCCGATGGCTGAAGAACTCATCCTGACCGACCCGATCGTCCCGGCCGCCCCGCCCCCCACGACGAAGTATCGGGTGTCCGCGTTCACCATGGACCTGGAGGCGCTCGCAGCGCCCGCAGCGGCTCCCCCGTCCCAGCCTGCCCCCGTCCCTGAGCCCGGCCTCGTCAGCATCAAGCTCAAAGACGACACCGGCAAGTACAGCTTCTACCAGTACACCGGCGCGGTCGCGGTCACCATGATCAAGCAGCTGAACACGGCGAACCTGACCACCAAGTCGATGCAGAAGCGCATCCTGGAGAAGCTCTCGGCGGACGGCCTGCTCCCCGGCACGGTGCAGGGCACGCCGGACCCGCCGTCGTCGGACATCCTCTAAGCGTACGGAGCCCCTCCGGCCATGTTCGGTGCCGCAGCCTTCGGGCAGCCCTACTTCGCGCAAGGCCCCGGGCAGCTGACCGGCGCCGACCTCGCCGCGACAGCGACGCTCCGCCTCTCGGTCTCCGCCGCCACGCTCACCGGGGCTGCCGCGGCGCTCACCGTCACGTCCGGCGTGAGTGTGGCGGCGATCGCGGCGCTGACCAAGCCCAGCTCCGCCCTGTTCGCCTCGGCCACCCTCTCCATCAGCGTCGCGCCGCCCGATCTCACCAAGCCTGCCGCCGCGCTCGACGCCAGCGCCACGCTCATCGTCTCGGTCGCCTCCGCCACCCTGACGAAACCCGCGGCCCAGTTCGACGCCAGCGCGACGATCACGCTCGGCACCAGCGCCGATCTCACCAAGCCCGCAGCCCAGCTCGCCACCGCGGCGACGGTCACCTTCGGCACCAGCGCGGGCTTCACCAAGGCCCCCGCCGCGCTCGCCAGCGTCTCGACCCTGCGCGTCTCGGTCACCGGCGCCACCCTCACCGCCGCCAGCGCACAGCTGACCGCGGCCGCGACCCTGCGCCTCTCCGCTGCGGTCACACTCACCAGCGCCCGCGCCGCGCTCGCGGCCACGGCCACGATCACCATCGGTGTCGCCGCCGCGACGCTCACCCTCCCGCCCAGCGCGCACGATCGGGTCTGCGCCCAGCCGCTCCCGATCGCCGTGGTGCTGACGCCCAGGCGCAGGCGTCCGCGTCCACTCCCCCTACCACCCTCGCCGACCCCGCCGCCGCAGCTGCGCTCGCCCGCGCGAGCGCCGGTGGTGCGGGTGTGCGCGCCTTCTGCTACCGCGCCGACCGTGCATCCCGCGATCCTGCCCGCCGACAAGGCGTGTGGGGTTGCGCTCCCGTTCGACGCGGACGTCCCGATCGCCCCCAGTTCCCGTTCCCGCTCATCCCGGAGGTAGCGCGCATGGCCCTGCTCTTCTTCGACGGCTTCGACCACTACGGGGTAAGCGGCGATCCGCTCCCCCTCGGTAAGTGGGGATCGACGGCGACCTCCGACGGCAGCGTGCAGAGTACCTTCGCGCGCACGGGCGGCTTCTCCTATCGCGCCGCGACGCTCATCACGACCTCGATCATCACGAAACCCTTCGTCACCAGCGGCGGGGCCATCGTCGGCGTGGCGTGGTACAACCCGCTGGCCTTTGCGGTGGGCGATCTCCTGCAGGTGCTCGAAGGGGCGATCGTGCATGTGGCCCTCGGCGTGACCGCGGGTGGCCTCCTCACCGTCAAGCGTGGCAGCACCGTCCTGGCGACTGGCACCACCCCGCTCGTCTTGAACGGCTGGAACTACCTCGAACTCTCCGCCACGATTCACGACACGGCGGGCGCCTACGCGGTGCGGATCAACGGCGCTCCCGAGGCGGCGCTGACGGTCACCGGCGTCGACACGCGCAACGGCGGCACCGGGGTCTGGGACCGCATCAACCTCGGCAACGGGGCCAATGGGCAAACCTACTTCGACGACTTCTACGTCTGTGACACCAGCGGGGCGGCCCCGCGCAATACCTTCCTCGGCCCGGTGAAGATCGAGACGCTCCTGCCGCAGACGGACGCAGTGGCGGCGGGCAGCAACGCCGGGCTCACCCCCTCGACCGGCACCGACCACGGCGCGTTGGTCGACGAGCCCGCGCCGAACACGAGCGACTACAACTCCTCACCGACGGTCGGGCTCAAGGACACCTACAACTACCCGCCGCTCGCGCTGAGTGGCCCGATCCTCGGCATCCAGACGAACCTCTACGTCTCGAAGTCCGACGCCGTCGTGCGTCAGGTCTGCGCGGTAGTGCGCGCGGGCGGCACCGATTACGACGGCGCCAACGTCTCGCCCTCGACGACCTTCGGCTACTTCTCGGAAGTGCGCGCGCAGAACCCGAACACCGGCGTCGACTGGACGGCGGCGGACATCGCGGCGCTCCAGGCGGGGATGAAGGTTACCGCCTAAGCGATGTCGAATCGCCTGTCGCAGCTGCCGGTCGAGGTGCTCGTCCTCTCGGACGTGCCGGTCCCTGCGCGCCTGTCGCAGCTGCCGGTCGAAGTCCTGCTCGGCCCACCGATCCCCGCGGCGCTCGCAGCGACTGCGTCGATCAGTCTCTCGACCGCCGTCTCCTTCGCCCTCCCCGGCGCCTCGTTCGTGGGTGTGGCGGGGCTCACGCTCTCGGCGACCGCGGACCTGACCGTGCCCGTCCCGCCGCTCGCGGTGACGCAGCTCGCCGCCGAACTCCTCGACCTGCAGCCCAACGCGCTCACCGTCACGCAGCTCATCGTCGAGACGCTCAACCCGCTGCTGCGCTCGCCCATCGCCGCCACTCAGGTCCTGACCGAGCACCTCGACGCCAACCCGAACGAGGCGCGCGTCGAAGCGCTCTGCTGCGAGCTGCTCGTGATCGGCGCGCCCGACGAGTGCCTGGCGTCCAGCGAGACGCTGCCGATTGACCCGGAGTAACAGGAGAAGCATATGGCTTTGCGCTACATCGACAGCATGGGTGATCACTACGCGGCGGCCCAAGCGGACCTGAAGTGGACGGAGGCTTACCTGCAGTCGCGTGTGGGGGGCTTGCACGGCTATGCGCTGACCGGCGCGTTCACGAAGGGAGTGGTCTTCGGCAGCCCGACGACGATCTTCGAGTTCTACCTCTACATCGACTACTTCAGCGATCGGCTGCTGACGACCTACGACAGCAACAGGAACGAGCAGATCCGCTGTGGCCCGCTGAATGATGGCTCGATCGTGGTGAACCGCTTCAGTACCTCCGCCGCTTGGCCCAACGACATGGTGGGACAGACACCCCCCGACACCCTGCGGGCGCTGACCTGGTACCACGTTGGGATCAAGATCCTCCACCACGTCTCCGCGGGCTCGGTGGAGATCCGCATCAACGGGGGGACGGTCCTCAACGTCACGGGCATCGCGACGGTGTCGCAGATCACGCCGAGCTACTGGAGCGGCACCGTCAGGTCGTTCAAGCTCGGGAACACCGCGGGCTATAACCGCTTCGACGACTTGGTGGTCATGGACGACGTCGCCGACGGCATCGACGACTCGCGCCTGCCGGGCGGCGGCGGCTTCACCAAGTTCATCGGCCCGGTCGAAGTGCGCGTCAAGCGCCCGTCCGGCCCCGGCCTCTCTGCCGCCTGGACGTCCGGCCCAGGCGCGGCGCCCACCCCCGGCGTGCCCAACTGGCAGAACGTCGACGACGTCGACCCCGACACCGATACCACCGTCAACACCGCTGCGCCCACCGCCGTCGGCGCCTCGGATCTCTTCGCGATGGAGGACCTGCTCCCCGGCGAGGACGTGCTCGCGGTGCAGTCGCTCGTCCTGGCGCGCAAGACCGACGAGGGCACCGCCGCGCTCGCCAAGCTCTCGAACGACGGGGTGACCACGCGCGCGGGTGTCACCGTCTACCAGCCCTCGACCTACAGCTACATGCACGCGCCAGAGCCGACCGCGCCCGACGGATCGCTCTGGACGGCGGCGAAGTGGAACGCGATGCAGTACGGCTACCGGCGGATCATCTAATGCCCGCGCCACCCACCGTCCCCGCGCCGCCGTCTTTGCGCGATACCATCGTGGCGATCATCCGCCGCATCGAACAGGAGCAACCGCGGTTGCATTGGCGGAAGGTGAAAGACCTCGCTGTCAAAGAGGCGCGGGAGGCCCATGCCAGTTCCACCTAATACCTCCCCGGCGACGGCGACGGTGTTGACACCGACGGTGCCTGTGACGATCGTCAAGGCCGATGTGCAGCTCGCGCCGAACGGGACGGGGTTCACGACGAACTGCCAGCCGAGCAACCCGCAGCGGAACGCGCTCTGGTTCCGCTACACGTTGCCTGCCGGGGTCCAGTACATCTCGTTTGGCGTCACCGGCATCAACTACTCTGCCAGCTACAGTCCGTACGTCAGCGTGTGGAAAGAGACCACGCCGGGCGTGTACACGCAGTTTCACGAGCGTTTTGGCGCGAACAACTATTGCTACGACCTCGTCGCACCCCCCGGCTATACCAACTCCTTCTTGATTCTGGGTGCGCCCGGCACGACCTACCTGTTTCAGGTGCAGCAGGGCAACACAGGGGCGATTGACTACGACCTGACGGTGCTCGTCACCCATGCGCCGACGGGGGGCGGTGTGGCGGGCGATCTCTTGATCCCCGATGATCTCAATCCCTACCCGGTCGCCATCCTGCGGTCGGCGTCGGGCGCCCTGAGCGGCTATCTCGCGTACGACAAAAACTGGTGGGGCGAGGAGTTCAGCGTCATTCAACAGGGCGGCTGGGTCTGCAATCGCCAAGCGACCAGCGGGGCCACCTACGGCGCGTGCTGCTTCGGCCCGCCGCCGACGTTCGACCTCTTATCGACCACGGATCTCCGCCCGTGGGGGACGTCGTTCCAGGGCTTCTGTAGTGACCAGGTCAATAAGCACTACGTGGCTCAGTCGGGGGGCGGGCTCCAGTACTTGCATCGCTTCGATGCGGCGACGGGGGTGAAAGAGCAGACCTGGACGTTACCCGCGCGCATGAGCATCTTCCTGGGCGTCCACACAGCCTCGGGCACGGTGTACTACACCGACTACGACAACTACAGCACCGTGCATCGGTACAACCTGACGACGAGTAGCTCCCTCGCCGACTTCCTGCCCGACAGTGGCTTCTATCGCTCGGAGGGCTTCGTGTTGCCCGACGGCACGATCGGGATCGCGACGGAGGACAGCGAGACGTGGTGGGACGTGTATGACCCGACTGGGACGCTCCTGCAGCATGCGACGCGGGAGTACCATCGCTTCTCGCTCGACAACGCGCTGACCGGGATCTGGTTCTGGGAGCAGCACCAGCAGTCCTTCAGTCATGCCCGGATCGCGACGCTGGACGTCAACGACGCCACCGTGACCTCGCCGGACCCGGTGATTAGCTTCTCTGGGGGACCGACCGGGCCGTCGTACAACGACCGGATCTGGGGCTATAGCGATTCCTGTCCCGTCCTCGTCTACCCCCTCCTCGGCCCGCCCGAGCCTCCCGACGGTGACATCTCCCAGGTGTGTGCCACGCCGCTGCCGATCGACCTCGACTCAGGGGGACTTGCCCTCCACCGCCTCCAGCTAGAGACTGAGCGCAGGCGATGCCTTACACCGTAACCACCCTCGCCGACCTGCAGACGCTCATGGCCCAGCGCTGGGACCAGGTCGTGTTCTGGACCGCCGAGGAAGCGCGCCTCGCGCTCAACGAGGCCCTGCGCGAGTGGAACCTCCTCACCGGCCGCTGGCGCACGCGCGTCACCCTCAACGCCCTGGCCGCCAACCCGGAGATCGCGCTGCCCGGCTCGATGACCTACGGGATGCGCGTCACCACCGCCACCGGCCTGCCGCTGACGCCGACCTCGCTCACCGAACTCGATCTCGGCCTCCCGTCGTGGCGGTTCGCGACGACCGGCACCGGCGGCGGCGCCTCGCCGAACCCGATCGTCTGGGCACCGGTCTCCCTGACCCGCATCGCCATCTGGCCCGCGTACGCCGCGCCCTCGACACTCCTGTGCGACGGCGTCCTGCGCACGCCCGTCCTCGTCACCGCCGCCGACCACGTCGACCTCGGCGAGGAGATCATCGACGTCATCGCTGACATGGCCCTGCACGTCGCCAGCTTCAAGGAAGCCGGTGCCCGCTGGCGCGCGACCCGCCCCTACTTCGAGACGTTCCTCCAGGCCGCCGCCGACGAGAACTCGCTGCTCAAGACCAACCAGCGCTACCGGCGCTTCGCCGGCCTGGACCGCCGTCGCGACCTCACGCCCTCGACCGGCGACGCCTCGCAGATGCAGGGCGTGGCGACGCAGTTCTCGCGGCACGACAAACAGGAGACGGGCAATGCGTGAGCGCTGGCGTCGGTTCCTCACTAACGGCACGCCCTGGCTGTTCTTCGCGGTGCTGGTCTATCTCGCGTCATGGTGCTCCAGGTGAACGACCGCGACCTGCTCTCGGAGCTGCAGCTCACACTCATCGAGCCGCCCGACGGTGGGGACACCTGGCCCTCGCTGATCTGGACCCGCCCCGAGGTGCTCGACGCCGTCAACGCAGGCGTGCGCGCGCTCGCCCGCGATGTCCATCTCGATGTCGCGCGCGTCGAGCTACCCGTGGCCGCGGGGGCGTTGAGCATCCCGCTGCCCGCTGACTGGCTGGCGACCGCCTCGCTCGTCTGGCGTTCCACGGGGAACATTCGCACGCCGCTCGGCCCGGTCGACAGCTTCGAGGGCGACCTCGCCGTCCCCGGCTGGGAGACTACCCCCGGCCTGCCGCTCGGCTACGCGGACCTCGACCAGTCGACCCTCACCCTGCGCCTCGTCCCGACCCCCGCGGCCGCAGGCACGCTCGAACTGCTCTACATCCGCGTGCCGCCCGAGGTCCTCGCGACCGCTCCCGGCACCGCGCTCCCGGTCGCCGAAGAGTTCACCTCCGCGGTCAAGTACTCAGCCCTCGGCACGCTGCTGCGCAAGGTCGGGCGCCTGCTCGACCCGGAGCGCGCCGACTACTGTGACCGGCGCTACCAGCTGACCGAGACCGTGGCCGCCATCATCCTGGAAGGGTGGAGCTAGAATGGCTCATCGACCGAGTGCCCCGTCGTGGCAGCTCGCTGGGAACCGGCTTGGTCCCGCCAGGCTGAGGTGGGCGCACGCGACACTCGGTCGATCGGCTACGGGCTGGAGGATCGCCTGATGGCCGAACAGATCAGCCGCCGCGCCAACAACGTCACCAAGGCCACCTTCGACGAGCCGTTCGAGACGCACACCGTGCGCCTGGGCGTGGGCTCGCTCAACCTCAAAGATTCGCTCGACGTGATGGAGGGCTGGTCGCGCCTGACCAACGTCTGGCACGAGAGCGAGGGCGAGGCGACCACCCGCCCGGGCGAGGCGCCGCTCGCCACCCACGGCGGCGGCCCGGTGCATTCGATCCGCAAGCTGCGTGACCCGCGCACCCCGGCCAACACCACCCGCTTCTGGGGCGTCGGCTCCTCGGTGCATCGCGGCTGGACCGGCGCCACCAGCTCGGTCGACAGCGGCTACTCCGGCCACCCGCTCACCCTGCTGCCGCACCGCCCGCCGCTCTCGGGCGAGCCCTGGATGTTCGTCGCCGACACTGCGCGGATGCGGAAGATCCGCGCCGACGGCCTGGCGCTGCCGATCGGCCTGCCCGCGCCTGCTACTCCCACGACCGCGCTCGCCAACGAGTACTCCCGCGCCCTGGTCATGTGCGAGACCGGCGACGGCACCGAAGCCGCCAACTGGACGCCCGCGCCAGGCGTCGACCAGAACGGCCACACCACCGACACGCCGCTCGCCGCGGTCGACACCGAAGGCCCGGTCGCAGGCCAGGGCATCTACCTGGTGACCGCGCCCGGCAGCGCCGTCGACTCCGGCTACGACAGCTGGTGGGGCATCGCCGTGACGCGCGACCTCACGCAGCTCGACCCGGTCGGCGCGCTCGTCGACCCGTCGCTCCCCGCCTCGGTGCCCGCGAGCGACGACGACATCTTCCACTGCTGGATGAAGACCTCGCACCCGCACCTGATGGCGGAGATCCGCATCTACGCGGTCTGCTCTGCCGACTTCGACCCGCTTGTCCTGCCCGGCACGCCGCCGCCCGATGGCTCGGTCGAGGACGCCCCGTACGCCAACTCCGACGCCTACGTGAAAGCCTTCCGCCCGAACGACTACGTGCAGTTCGTCCAGGCCACCTTCGCCCAGGTCCAGGCCGCGGAGCAGGCGCGCATCTACGCGCTGCGTGACAAAGACTCGCAGACCCGCGCCTTCGACGACGACCGCGACACCTGGGCCAATCGCAAGGCGCAGACCGACCCCGCTCGCGCGCGCAGCTTCCAGCTCGGGCTCGGCCAGCAGCAGTGGTTCGGCTACGGCCAGCTGGGCTCGCCGCTGCGCCGCGGTGACTTCCAGCGCATCGGCTCGACCCCCGGCCGCGACTGGTCGACCATCACCGGTGTCATCATCTACGTCCGCACGCTGCCCGAGGGCACCGGTCCGATCGCCATCGGCTTCGACGACGCCTACATCATGGGCGGCTTCGGTCCCGACACCGTCGAGCCCGGCGTGCAGCAGTACGACTACCGCACTACGCACTACGACCCGCGCACCGGCGCCGAGTCAAACGGGTCGGACGAGCAGGAGACGACCGCCTACCTCGACACGCTGCGCCGCGCCATCGCGGTCACGCCGGTCGCCTACGGCTCCGCGGCGATCCGCCAACGCGTCTACCGGCGCGGCGGCACGCTCATCGACGACTGGTACTTCGTGGGCGAGAATACCGCTGACGGTGGCGTGCTGGTCGACACCCTCGCCGATGACGCCATCGCGCTCGCGGGCGCCCTGCCCACCGACCACTACGAGGCGGTACCGACCGAGGACGAAGACGGCAACGTGGTCCTGGCGCAGCCGCTCCCGGCGCTGTTCGGCCCGCTCGAAGGGATGCTGTTCGCGTGCGGCGATCCCTATCGCCCCGGCTTCCTGTACTTCTCCGTCCCCGACGAACCCGATCACTGGTCGGCGTTCGGCAACGTCGAGGTCTGCCCGCCCAGCGAGGAGCTGATGCACGGCGGCCTCATCAGCTCGCAGGCGTTCGTGTTCTCCCGCGCGCGCCTCTACTTCATCTACCCGAACCTGGGCAAAGCCGCAGGCGTCACGGTCGCGCCGACCGGGTGCACGCGCGGCCTGGCGCTCGGGCGTCACGCCTTCTGCGCCGGGCCGATGGGCGGGATCTTCTTCGTCGCCGAGGACGGCCTGTTCGCGACCAATGGCGGGCCGGAGGACTGGCTCAGCGAAGCGATCAACCCGCTCTTCTACGGCACCGCAGTCAACGGCTACCAACCGATCGACAAATCAGCGGGCGACGCGCTGCGCCTCACTGTCTGGGAGAACTGCCTCTACTTCCAGTACCAGGACACCTCGGGTAACCGGCAGGTCCTCGTCTACTCGCTCCTGCAGAAGTTCTGGCGCCACTACGCCTTCGGCCGCGCGCCCGCCACGCTCCAGGGCCTGGACGAGGACATCCTCGTCATCGGCGGTGCTACCACCGGCGCCAGCTACCTCCACGACGGCTTCTCCGACGACGGCCAGGCAATCGCCTGCGTCGCCCGCCCGGGCAGCTTCTCCGCCGGCCGCCGTGAGGAGAAACTCTTCGGCGACATCTACCTCGACGCCGACCCGGGCGCGACTGAACTCTCACTGCAGGTCTTCCTCAACGAGGAGACGCACGCCAACAGCATCATCCCGGTCACGACCGGCGTCAGCGGGCGCCAGCGCTTCCTCATCCACGCCTTCGGTGAGTCGCCCCAGAAGGCGCACTCGATCACCGCGGAGCTGCGCTGGTCGTCCTCCGGCCCGCCGCCCACGCTCTATCAGTTCGGCTACGCGATTACCCTCCAGCCTGATCTCACCAACACGCGGGTGACCAACTGGGACGACCTCAACTCGCCCGACGAGGTCTGGCTCTCGGGGGTGACTTTCGACTGCGACACCGGCGGCGCGGTCAAGGACGTGTTCATCGAGCGCGACTTCAACGGCGTCCGCGAGACCGTCGCCACGTTGCAGGTGCTCGCGACCGGGCGCCACAAGCTCAAGTTCTCCTGGCCGTCGGTCCCCGCGCACATGGTCCGCACGCGCCCCGACGCCGTCGGCTGCGCGCCCTGGCTGCTCTACCGTGCCGACTGGATCTACATCCAGGAGCCGCCGCGCATCAGCAAGTGGGACATCCACTTCGAGAACAAGTGGGACCAGTACTACACGGGCCTCGATCTCTACTGCGACACCAGCGGCGCCGAGAAGCGCATCGAGGTGTGGGTCGACGAGCAGCGCGTGCCTAACACCCTCGCCGGGCTGCCCTACTTCCCCATCGTGGCGAACGGTCGCCGCGTCGTGCACCTCACGCTGCCCTGGGGACGCGGCCACGTCTTCCGCTTCTTCGCCATCGACGACAACCCAGGCTTGCTGTACACGCACCGCTGGCACCTGCAGGAGGAACCCTCCGAGCAGGCGAACTGGAACCAGAACTTCAGCATCCTGGGCACCCGCGCCGACAAGTGGCTCAAGGCGATCATCTTCGAGTGCGACACCTTCGGGCAGACCAAGACCGTCGGCGTCGAGGTCGACGGCGTGACGGTCGAGACACTTTCGGTTAGTGCGAACGGGCGCCGGGTGGTCCAGATCGCACTAACCGATCAGCACCTCGGTCGCGTCTGGCGCATGTTCCCGGTCGACGCCAACCCCGGGCGGCTGTACTCGGCCGAGCCGATCTTCGACGAGGAGCCGTTCTGCTTCGACCGCTGGGAGACGCAGGAGACCAACCACGGCCTCCCCGGGTGGTTCTACCCGCTCTACGCCCACATCACCCTGAAGTCCACCGCCGACGTCACCCTGCGTACCGTGATGCAGCACAACCAGGTCGGCGGCACGACCACGCACGACTACGTCATCCCCGCGACCGGGGGCGTGAAGCAGCGGCGCTTTCTCCCTGGGTTCGTCGCCGGCAAGGGCGTGCTGATCAAGTACATCCTCACCAGCCCGACGCCCTTCTGGCTCTATCGCGACGAGACCTCGGTGATGATCCAGCCCTGGGGCGCCTACCAGTCGATCGAGGTGAAGCCCTTCGGCAACGACGATCAGGACCCGTCGCGCCCGATGACCCACGCCATCCTCGCCGCGCACGCCAGTAGCGGCGCGGTGGCACCAGGGCAAGCCGGATGAGCGTCGAGCTGACCGCCCCGCCCACGCTCAAGCGGCAGTACCCGCACCTGGAAGGCATCAGCGACTGGCGTGCAGCGCAGTCGCTCCGCCTGCTGTGGGACCGCTACTACGACCTCGAAGCGCGCCTGCAGGGCATCGAGGCGACGGCGGGGGATCTTGTCAGCGCGTCGAACACGGCCGAGGATCAACTCGTTCGGGTCGACCACAAGGCCGACGAGGCGCTCGCCCTCTTCCAGGGCAGCGAGGCGGAGAAGCAGCGGCTCGGCGAAGAGTCCGGTGTGCTCCCCGGCGGCGGCGACGGTGGGCAGGGAGCGGCGGGCTGCGGGGCGGCGCCCTCAACCGGGCATCTCCCAGGGCCGGTTGACCAGACGGCGTATGAAGCGGGGCGCACCGTCTGCGGCACGGCGAACGAGTACCACGATGATCTGTTCCTCCCGGTCGCCGACGCCGACACCCGCACGGCCCACGCCCTGGAGTTCGTGTTGCGGGCGATCTGGCACTTGCAGCAGGAGGGGTTCACGGCCGGGCGGCAGCGCAATCCGTCGGGGCTGCTCAGCAACGACAAGCTCGCGGTCGTGGTCGACGGGGTGACGCGGGCGTACGACATCGTGGGCATGAACCCACCCGCGGAGGAGATGTCCAGTCACATGGTCGAAGTCGGCTCGCCGAACCTGGTCGCCGACCCCGGCCTGGCCGACGGCACCCCGATGCCCTTACAGCAGCCGGCCAAGCCGCCGGGCAGGAGACTGCGATAATCATGGGCAACACGCTCTACATCGATCCGAACGACCCCTTCCAGCAGCGGATCGCTGGCTTGAAGCCCGCCTCGGGCACGCCCACGATCGACAAGACCGTGTATGGGGCGATCCCCGACGCGCTGAAGCAGCACCGCAGCGACTTCCAGACCGGGGCCAACGGGCTGGCGATGCACGCGGACCCCGGTGGCACGGCCCGCTACTTCCCCAAGGAGTACTTCGACCAGGCGGGCACCTACGTCGGCCCGAACCCCAACGCGCCGGACTGGAACGCGCAGGGCTCCTACTTCAAGGACCCGCTCAAGTGGAACTACAGCTCAGGGAAGTTCGAGCGTCCGACCAACTGGCAGCACGTCATCGGCACCGGGATGATGGCCGCCGGGGGCGTCGCGGGGCTGGCCGGTGGGGTCGGCGGGCTCAGTGGCCTCGCCACCAAGACCGCCGTGCAAGGCGCCTTCAACACCGGCCTGCAGAGCGCGACGTCGGGCAGCTTCGACCCGAAGAGCGCCGCCCTGAACTTCATCCCCGGGGTGAGCGCCGGGCCTGCGGGCAGCCTCAAGAACACCCTCGCGCAGGCTGGCGTGGGTGCGGCCCGCGGCGCGCTGACCGGCGGCGTCAAGGGTGCCCTCACCGGCGCGGCCAGCGGGGCGGCGGGCGCACAGGCGGGTCGCATCGCCCCGGCCATCACCGAGAATCCGCTCGCGCGCAAGGCCATCAACCTTGGCGTCAACACGGGGATGAACACGGCACGCACCGGACAGTTCAGCCCGATCGGCACGGCCCTCAACGCCGCCCAGACGTTCACCGCGCCTAGCCCGTCGCGCAACCCGATCTGGGACCGGGTCAACAAGGGCGTGGGGATCTACAAGCAGTATCTCGGCTGAGGAGCAGACCATGGCAGCAGTACCAGCGATGAGTAGCTTGGTCAGCGGCGACGACCCCACCGCGACCCAGCCCACCGGCTTCTGGGAGAAGTATGGCCCGCCCATCACCCAGGCCGGGGGCGCCGTCGTCGGCGGCATGGTCGCCAAGAAGGCCCAGCAGGGCGCGCTCGAACGCTCGCCTGAAGAAGCCGCCTCGCTCGCGGGTGCGATGGGCGCGGCCAAAGGCATGGGCCAGGCGGGCACCTCGCTCCTGAACGAGTCGCGCCCCTACATGGCGCAGCCCGCCAGCTACTACCAGACGCTGCTACGCGGCAGCCGTGGCGCGATGGCGAACGCAGTCGCTGGCTCGCGTGGCGTGCTCAATGACACCTATCGTGGTCAGTCCCAGCAGCTCCAGCAAGCGGGCGTGCGCGGGGCCGCGCGCCAGCAGCTGCAGGGCGACATCAACCGCAACCGCGCCAGCCAGGTCGCGAAGCTCACCACCGGCGTGCAGCCCTATGCCGCCGACGAGCTGGCGAAGCTGGGTACGACGATGGCCCAGACCGCCACGCCGCTGGCGGGCAACGCCGGGAACATCTACGCGAGACTCCTGGATTCGGGCGCCAACAACCGCGCCGCCGCCATCCTCGAAGGCGAGAAGACCGGCAAGCCGATCGGGCAGCTCATCGCCGACCTGGGCAAGGTGGCGTTCACGCCGAAGAAGCCTGGCGCGGGCAACCCCGCCAACCCTGGCAACGTCGACTACGGGTCCTCGACCACCGTGCGGCAGCCGGGCTACGAGTATGGCAGCCCCGCCGACGACTACCGGGTCGGGGCGGCGCCCCCCATGCCGCCGGTGGCAGGCGACTACGACCCGAACGACTACGGCCGGCCCTACGACCCGAACGCCACCTACGGTTACGACTAGGAGCACATCACCATGGGCTGGCTCTCCGGCATCCTCAGCGGCTACGCCGATCGGCAGCACGAGATCACCAAGGAGGCGGCGGACGCCGATCTCGACAACCAGAAGCGCGAGGCCCTCGTCTACCAGACGCTGCTCAACTCCGAGGACCCGGAGCAGCAGCACATGGGCGCCACCGGCATCCTGCAGATGGGTCAGGGTCGCAAGCGCAAGGGCGGGTTCGCCGGCTGGATGGGCGAGATGCAGTCGAGCCCGATCTACCCGGTCGTGCAGAAGTACATGACGACGCCGCAGACCAAGGAGGTCGTCACCCCCGGGCTGTCCGCCAACCGCCTGCCGCAACAGACCCCGGTGGCCGGGCAGACGCAGCTGCCGGATGTCCAGCCCTCCGGACTGGTGCAGAGCGCGAACAGCCCGACCGAGGGTGACGCGATGGCGCAGCCGCAGCCGGTGCCACCGTCGACGCCACCCGCCCCACCGCCGACCGTCGCGGCAGCACCGCCCGCACCGCCTCCGCCCCTGGCGCCGCCCAACCGCCGCGCCAACATGGTGCCGACGATGCCTGCGTCACGGGCGGCGCCACCGCCTCCCCCGCCGGCTGCGAGTGCCGCGCCCCCATCCTCCTCCGCCACCGGCGGGCCACCGCCCCCGCCGCCTGCGGGGCCGGACGAGGAGGTCCCTGACCAAGGGCCGATGATCTACGAGCCGTCGCCACTCGTCCCGCTGGACCGCCCGCCGACCAGCGCCTCTGGCCAGCCCGCCTCGGCGCTGACCGAGCACGTCCCGGGTCCCGAGGTCGGGCGCACCGACGTCAGCACCTACATGCCCCGCTTCGCCAACGCCGAGGACCAGGCGACCACCGCGGCCCGCGCCAAGTCGCTCGGCGACTTCCGCGGCGACCTCGCCGGCTACACCGAGATGTTCCGCGCGGCGGGCGACCCGAACCCCGAGAAGTCGGCGGCCGATGCGATTCTCCAGGAGCACATGCGGGCGCGTGGCATCGGGGGGCAGGTGCGCTCCATCTCGGGGCAGACGCTCGGCCCCGATGGGGCGATGGTACAGGCGTTCCGGGTGTTCGACCCCACGCAGCAGGCGTACATCGATCCGGTGACGCGCAAACCCGATCCGAACTTCAAGCCGCTGAGCGCCATCGGTATGGGGCCGTACTACGAGCAGGCGGCGACCGCCAGCGGCTACAGCCGCGGCAGCATGGTCCCCGACTGGGACTTCGCACGCGTCCAGGCGCTGGCGAACGAGCTGCAGCAGAAGGCGGCCTACGCAACCGGGACCGGGACCGGGCTCGCCGCCGCCGAGAAACCCATCACCAAGGAGCAGCGCGCCGAAGAGACCTTCAAGTATCAAGGCCGCTGGAATCAGCTCAACGCCCCGGTGCGCGGCATGGAGCAGTACCTGCGCGTGATGAGCGCCGCCTACCAGCGCTACAAGGCGGGCGACAAGACGGCGTGGGAGCCCTTCCGCACCGCCGCCGTCCACGTCAGCGAGCCCAACTCGGTCGTCATGCCGTCGGAGTTCCTGCGAGCGGGCGACATCGGTTCGCTGGTGCAGCGCATCGAAGGGTTCGTCAGCCGCACCGTCGAGGGCGGTGCGCCACTGCCCGACGCCCAGATCGAAGAGATGATGCGCACGGCCATCGCCGTCTACCAGCAGATGCAGACCTACAACGCGGGCAACCGGTCGGCGATCGAGGCGGCGATCAAGCCGCTCGGCATTCCGCCCGAGCAGGTCTTCGGTGCCCAGATGCCGATCGACGCGATCACCGCGCCGGTCGCTGCGCCCACGGCCCCGCCGCGCGCCGCCACCCCGGGCGCCCCACCCGCTGCGGCTCCTGCCATCCCCGGCGCAACCGGCACGGTCTGGGACCCAGCGACCGGCAAGTTCCGCGTGCCGTGAGGAACGGGTATGCCTGACTTCGATCCGAAGGAGTACATCCGCCAGCAGGCGCGCGCAGCCGGGCTCCCCGAGCAGCTCGCACTCGGTGTCGTGGATGCGGAGTCGAGCTTCGACGCCAACGCGATCGGGCAAGAGTTCGAGCTGAGTCCCGGGGGACCGAAGACCCGCGCGTATGGTCTGTTCCAGATGACCCCCGAGACCGCGGCGCAGTACAAGGGCGACGTCCACAACCCCGTGGACAACGTCCGCATGGGCATCACCCACCTGAAGAAGCTGTTCGACCAGTACCAGGGCAACCCCGACCAGATCCTCAAGGAGTACGGCGGCGTCCGCGCCAATCCCACCTACATCCCGAACGTGATGCAGCGCGTGTTGCGCTACCAGAACGAGGCGGGTGCGGGGCAACCGCCACCGACGACTGCCACCGCCCCGGCCACCGCCCCCGGCACGACGCCTGCCACAGCGCCCGCCGCCGGTGGCCCGCCGGTTCCGCCCAGCATCCTCGGCCAGCTGGCCAAGCGCTTCAACCTGCCGACCATCACGTATCCCTGGTCGCGGGAAGCCTCGGACCCAGCCAACCTCCCGCCGGACGTCGCCAAGCAATGGGCGGAGCTGCATCAGCACGACGACAGCGGCTCCGTTGGCGACATCGTCAAGCACTCCCAGGTGATCAACGCGCCCAAGGTCATCGCCCACGCCTACGACCCGCGCGAGCGCCAAGGTCGCCGCAACATCGCCGGCACCACCGCCGCCATCGCGACGGCCCCCCTGATCGCTGCCGCCGCTCCGGAAGTCCTCGCCGGCAGCGCGATCGCGTCGTGGCTCTATGGCGTCGGCGGCAGCGCGGCCGCCTCAGCGCTCGGCGGCGTCGGCGAGGAATCCGCCGAGCAGATCGTCGAAGGGTTGCGCGGCCAGCGCACCACCCCCGACCTCGGCGAAGTCGCCAGCGCTGGTGGCCAGCAGTTTGTGCAGGATGCCCTCGGCCACACCGTGCTCGCCCCAGTGCGCTTCGGCCTGCGCGCCGTCGCCGGTCCCGCCTTCGCGGACACCGTCGGCACCGCCCTGCAGAAGGAGCGGGAGGGCCTGGGCCAGGTCGCACAGTCCTCGATCGACAGCCTCAGCCAGACCGCGCGCGACCTGCGCTTCAAGTTCGCCGGCGACAAGGCGGCGCGCACCGTCGCGACGGAATCTGCTGTCGCCGCTGCACGCCGCCGCGCGACCGAGGCAGTCACCGCCGGCAAGGCCAGCACGGCGCGCAACGTCGGCCGTGTGGAGGAGACCACGGCGCAGGATATCGAGGCCGCTCGTGCGGCAGCCGCCGACGCGCTGCAGCAGGGTGGGGAACACTACCAGCAGGTGATCGGCCGTCCACCCGATGAAACCGCCGCAGGCACGCGCGTGGTCGAGACGCTCGAAGGCCCCGCGAAGGACGAAGTCGATGCGCTCGGCAAAGCGCTCAAAGCCGTGAAGCAAGCCGGCCCCGAGCAGGACATCACGGCGATCCAGAACGAGGCGCGGCGCCTGGTGCGCGAGGAGATCCTCAAGACCGAGAAAGCCTTCCCGCGCGAGGCCCCGACCCAGCCCGCGGCACCCGGGGCACCGCCGCCCCCGGTCTCAACAGGGCTGTTCGACGCCTCGGGCCAACCGATTACTCGACCGGCCCCACCCCCACCGCCGCCACCCGCGTCGGGGATCGACCCACAACTCGGCGTCGCCATCACCGACGCCGAACGCAAAGCCATCGCCGAGCACCCCGCGATGGCGACGATCGACCGCCTCGTCAACGCGCCGCGTAAGGTGCGCTTCGAGGATCTCGCCGATCTCGAAACCGAACTCGGCGCGACCGCTGACTTCGATAGCCCGGTGGCGAGCAAGATCGAGGGCGCGCGCAAACATCTCTGGGAGATCATCCGCAAGCAGCTCGGGACGCACGAACCCTACAACACCGCCGCGCCCGCCTATGCGCAAGCCCGCGCGCGGCTCTCGGAAGGCTACGGCGCCGCCGCCGCGAAGATTGGCGACATCGAGCCGGCGCGCATCATCCAGTCGATCCGCCCCGACGACCCGCTCCAGACCGCGACCCTGATGCGCAACCTCCGCGTGCACAGTCCCGAGGCCGCGCTTGCCGTGCAGGACGCCTGGATCTACCGCAACGTCCTGCAGGGTGGGGTCGACGGGCTCGGGCAGCGGATCAAGGTGCTGCGCGATCGGCCCGAGTTCGCCCGCGCGTTGTTCGGCAATCGCTTGCCCTCGATCCTGCAGAAGTACGAGGGGCTGGCGACTGGGTGGGATCAGCTCGTCGCTTCCGGAGAGCAAGCGGTGGCGCGCACCGAGGGGGGAGCGGCCGAGGAGCTGGCCGCTGCCAAGGCACGCAGCGCGCTGCGCGAGACGAAGATCAGCACACTGGGTGAGGCTGGTGTGGAGGCCGCGACGGCACAGGGCAAAACCGCCCAGCGCGCCGCCGCCGAGACGCACCGCAACGTGATGAAGCGGGTGCAGGATGATCTCGCCGCCGCGGGTATCGACAAGCGGACGGCGGCCACGGTTACCGAGCAGGAAGCCCTCGCCCTGGGCAAGGCGCAGAGCCGCTCGAATCACCTCATCAATCTCATCTTGTCGAGGAGCGGCCCGCACACCTACCGCGGGGTGGTCGGTTTGGTCCGCCTGCTGTCTGGTCCGTCTTCCGCCGACATCCTGAAGATCGCGGCCGGGCGTCCCGAGGTCAATCGAGCGCTGGTCAACTGGATGGCGGACCCCAACGCGCAGGTCTCCTACCGCGTGGCGAAGCGGCTGATCGGGCAGTGGGTCCAGCCGCCGGTCGCGGCCCGCTACGACAAAGCGCGTGAAACGATCGGCAAGGCGCCACCGACGCTCGGGGGGACGCCGCTCATCACAGCGTCTCCCCCGCCCGCACCGCCGCGCTAGATCGGCGGCAGCTGATACTCCGCGCGGAACGCGTTGGTGTGCTTCTCCAGGCACGCGTCCCACGGCATGTTATTCACGTAGTAGTCATACGCGCACCGCTGGCTGTGGACGCTGATCATCCCGGCGTCGGGGCTGGCGCCGCTTTCGGTATAGACGTCGTTGCACATCAACCCGAACTCGACTGCCTTGTCGTTGTCGAACGGCTCGCCCACCCCGCCGCCCTCGCCACTCTCCTCGCCGCCGCCTTCCTCCGCCGCGCACGGCGTCCACACCCACGCCGGATTGTTCGCGGCGCCGTGCACGTCCCAGCTCGCGCCGGTGCCGGTCATCACGTCGACGGTCACGGTCCCAGGGCGCCACACCATCACGTCGCAGGGGATCTTGCCGTTCTGGTCGGTCTTGGTCAGCACACCCCAGTTGCCGTTGTCCTCCGGGTGCGCGGCGTTGATCTCGGGCACCATGGTTTCGACCAGCAGCTTGAGGCGCGACGGGTCATTGGCGTCGCCAGGCGGGAACGCCTCCGGGTGCGCGCGACAGATCGCGTCGACGTCGGCGAAGCGGTTCGGGATGATCGTCTCCCACGCGTGCTGCTTGGCGCGGGCGCGGTTGACGGGGGTGACTCGGGGTCGAATCGGCATACAGTCCTCTCTCTCTGTGGTTGATGGTTACAGTTGCGTCCCGGGCCGCGCGCGCACCTTGCCGTGCCGCGTGCGGTCGTACGCGTAGCAGTGAATCAGCGGCGCATCGCCATCGCCGCGCGTTTGCGAGACGTAGATCCGCTGCCGCGCGGGGTCATCGGCCGCCCCAGCCAGCCGCGGGAGCCAGCTGTAGAAGTCACTCGGCAGTGTCCAGCAGGCATACGGCTCGACGTCCCAGGCGTTGCTCCTCGCCGCCACGACGTCCTCCAGGTCGAGCGCGTCATACGCCCAGACCCGCGCCTCGTACGGATAGGCGTGGTCGCCCTTCGCCAGATTGACCGGGTCGTAGCAGTAGTAGACCCCGGGCTCGCCAGGCACCGGCTGGCCGTCGAGCGAGGGGTCGGCGGTGCCCACGCCGTAGCTGTACTTGCCGACCCCGATCGCGCCGAAAAACAGCACGCTCCGCCAGCCCACTGGTTGCAGCACGCCACAGACCTGCATCGTCCCATTGAAGCGGACGTTCGGGTTCGGATCGCCGGGGCCTGGGGTGTACGGCCCGAGCGTCGGGTGGGCGCTGGGGTAGAACACCAGCGGGGTCGTCGGCACCGGCGACACGCGGCCGATGTCGGCCGGGTCGAACGTGAACACGCACGGCCCCAGGCTCGTCCGCGACACGATCGAGACGCCGCTCTGCCCGACGAAGCACGGCCCCTTGAAGCGCGTCTGCCACGCTGCCGGCACATGGCCCATGTAGCCGCTGACGTTGCCCGCGTGGACGTGGCTCGTCCCGACCGCGTCGGTCACCAGCAGCTGCACCGGGCCGAGGTAATCGCCCGCCGCCGCCAGGTCCAGGTTGCGCGCCCAGTGCGTCGTCGGCTGGCTGCCGTCGGCGTCGTAGTAGCGGTAGTAGTCGACGATCAGCCGCTCCTCGTGCACCAGCAGCCCGCCCATGTTGATCCCACCGCCGTAGGCGAGCGCCGACCAGCTGCCCTCACTCGGGTCGGTGATCGGCTGCAGCGCCGGTGCGGTGTGCAGTTCGCTGAGCGAGGCTGCGCCGGCGATCGGTGCCACCAGGCCGACCTCGCCGCAGCCGTGGAACTCCGCAAACCCCGGCACGAACAGCGAGTCATTCGCTGGGTGATACGCCAGCCCGCGCGGTGGGTAGTCATACCGCACTGGGTAGGGCGGCAGGCGGAAGCAGCCCTGGTATCTCAAGTCGGCAGGCTGGAGCAGCGGCTGCTCGGCGGGCGGCGTCGTCACCGGCGGCGGCTCGACCGGCGGCCGCGCAATCGGGTGCGAGGGGTGCGGTCCCGGCCAGATCCCCACCTCCGGCGGCTCGCACCCGCCCCCGTCGGTCTCGTCCCAGGTGAGTAGTCCACGCAGCATCGCTGGTCGTGATGGCATAGGCTTCAGCCTCCTTTAGGCGATCACCCGCTGCAAGTCCCCCCAGTCCTCGGCATCCTCGTCCTCGACTGGCTCGGCGACCCAGTCACTCTCGTAACCTGGCACCGCGATCTTCGTCATCGCCGCCCAGTTCTGCCCCGCCTTCGCCGCCACGCCGATCGCCGCGTACTCGCCGAACCGCCCGCCCCAGCTCTCGGGTAGCGGTTGCTGGATGACCGGCCGCTGCATCTCCATGCAGACGATCTGCACTACGCGGTCCCACACCCGAACCGGGATCTCCAGCAGCAGCGAGTCGTGAATCGGCGCCCGCAGCGGCGTCCTGCCGAAATACACATCGCCGATGTAACTCGGCGAGTCCCGATCCGCGAACAGCCGCAGCATCGCCTCCTTCAAGATGCCCGCGGCGATCGACTGCGGGTAAAACGCCAACACCCGCTTGCCGTCCTCGCCTAAACTGATGCGGAAGTGCTGCCCGTTGATCGTGATGCACGGCGGGTCCTCCCCCTGGCGCTGGTACTTCGCGACCAGACGGTAGTACTGCGTCGCGGTCAGCCGCTTGTAGTGATAGACGGACCAGAACCAGTGTTTATAGGTGAAGGGGTGGTCGCCGACGCCACCGAGATAATGCTGGCGACTGGCACGCGTCTGCGTCTCCCCCTGCCAGCGTGCGACGCCTGGCGCCATCCCCTCGTAGATGCGCGCGTACTTCAGGGCGACCGCCTGCGTCTTGAACAAGTGCGGGAACTGCAGCTGCATCCCGGCGACCGTCAGGCCGTAGGCCCGCCCGTGGATGTAGCGCTTGGCGGGCTCGTAAATGTCCTGGTAATTGTCCTTCACCCGCGCGAAGAGCGCCTTGAGCGCCGCGTCACTTTCGCGGGGGTCGTAGGGCTGACCGAGCACATGCGTCACCAGCGCGGCGTGCACGCCGAGCTTCGCCAGGCGGTAGTACTCGCCGTCGCGCGCGCAGACGCCGGTCTCGACCGCCTCGATCGCGGAGAAGTCCACCTCCAGCAACCGGCAGCCTGGCCCGGCGACGATGCAGCGGCGGAACCCAGCGGCGAGCCCCGCTTCGCCACCCTTATCTGCAACGACGTTGGTGATATTCGGGTTCTGGTAGGAGAGCCGCATCGTCGACGGCTTGAAGGTCGGGACGGGATGCAGCCGCCCCTCAGCATCGAGTCGCCGCTCGGTGCCTTCGACATACGTCCCTTTGACTTTCCCGACCGCGCGGTAGTCCAGCAGCGCTGAGTAGAACGGGTCACCTGTGACTCGACTTAGTCGTTCGAGCGTCTCGCGGTTGGTGCTCTCTTCCGACTTACTCTTTTTCGCCCGCCCTGGTTTGTGCTTGCGGTGCTTGATGTAGGCGAGGACCTGCGGGACCGAGTCGGGGTTGAAGGGCTCCTGCCAGAACCACCGGCTAACTGTCGCGACAACAAGATCAAGTCCGCCAGATACCTGTCCCACCGGCGGAGTTCCCACTGGACTGCACCGATGGCGTAGAGCAACCTCTCTAGCACCGCAGGCTTGGCAGACGAGGACTTCCCGGAGGACGAGCTTTTCGACGACGCGCGCTTTCGCATATAGCTCCTGTTTGATCTCGCTACCCGGTTTGCCTTTGCGTACCGTCCCCTTCCTGGTGAAGGCCGACGCTTTCACATGCAGCAGGTCGGCCGCTGGCGGGCGCTTCAGTCCCTCCTTCGGGGTCAGCGGCGCGAGCACCTCGGGCACGCTCGCCTGGAGCGTCTCCAGCCGTTCGCGCGCCTTGTCGATCAGCTCCTGCTTGAACACCGCCAGCTGCTCGCGATTGACCTGCAGGCCGACGAGCTGCGCCGGCCGCAGCACTTCGGTCAGCAGCTTGTGGGTGTGGCGCAGCGCCATCCCGAGCTGCCCCGACTTGTGCAGATCGCCGTAGATCCCGAACCCGACCCGATGCGTCTGCAGGCCATCCGCAGCGCCGTACGTCCCCGGGTCACTATCGGCGAGGTGCTTCCAGGGTCCGTAGTTGCTGTAGAAGGGCGCGACGAAGCCCAACCCTCTCGGCACATCGCTCTGCAGGAACTTCCACAGCCACATCAGGTCGACGACCTTGGTCGAGTCCTCCTCGCGCATCATCCCAGCGTGGACCTGGCGCTCGAAGTCGTAGTCGCGGTTCCACATCCAGATGCTGCCGGGCGACGCATACAGTCGCTTCAGCTCGTCGAGATACGGCCCAACGTGCGGCACGGTCACGCCCTCGTCGCAGTTGATGGCGACGTTCTGCCGCAGCAGCTGGAAGCTCACATCGTCGGCGGTGATCTCGCCCTCGTCCTTGCCGCCGGCTTTATCCGGCGTCTCGACGTCGCTGCTCAGTGGATACGCGCCAGGGTCCTGCGTCCGCGCCGCGACCGCGCCGTCGACCCAGCGCCGGAACCACTCGACCGGCGGGTCCACGACCAGCGAGTGCGTGCTCACCGGCCGGCCGTGGTCCCGCGCTTCTTCCGCGCGCTGCAGGTCCCACAGCACGGTGCCGATCATGTTGGTCGCGCCGCGCTGCAGGAACGACGGGTGGTAGGTGGGGACGACCCAGAAGCGATCGGTCGGGTCGCGCACGATGCTCCCGTGAAAGTCCTGCACGCGGACCTTCTTGCGATGTTCGAGGTGCAGCACGCGCCGGATCGCCGTCAGCCCCATCGGCACCACGACCTGGTGCCCCTCCGCTAACGTGTCGCGCAGATACGGGCAGTGCCCCATCGCCGAGTAGTACCAGGGCGCGCGCTCGTCCATCCAGTCGTTCGGCGGGTGACACGAGATGGCGTTGTGGATGCGGATGGCGTCGCGCGACCAGCCGAGGAGGTTGAGCAGCCGCCCGAGCATCCCGCCCGCGTCGCCCATGAACGGCCGGCCGGTCATCGCCTCGACCACGCCGAGCGACTCACCGACCAGCAGCAGCCAGGATTCAGCCGGGCCGTCAGCGGGCGCGAAGCCGTCGCCGCGCTCGTCGAGCGAGCAGCCGCGACAGCCCACGGGGTGGGCCAGGCGGGCCATCAGGCCGCTCCCACCTGGGCGAGCGCGTCCTCGATCGGTTGGCCGTCGAGCGCGTCGCCCACCGCAATCCACCCAGGCCAGCGCGTCCGCGCGAACAGCTCCAGATGCGGCCCGGGCGACATTGACTCGACGATCCCGTAGAAGAGAGTGGGCTTCACCGAGTGTTGCGTGCGCGGGGCGGTGAACGCGGTCGGCACGTTCCGGCGCAGTGTCCGCAGCTTGCCCCGGACCCCGAACACCACATGCTCGGTGTTGTTGCGGTAGTAGTGCCCCATCCCGATCTGCGGCTTTACCCAGGTCAGGATGGTCTTGTGGGTCCACCCCCATGCGCGCATCAGGTCGAGCGCCTCGCCCATGAAGGCGTTCGTCGTCCAGAGGTAGAGGTGCGAGGCGGGGGTCGTCACGTCCTGCAGCCGGAGGGTACGCAGCGCGTCAAGTGTCATCACGGGGTAGTGGTTCGCCGCCCCCCTCGTCAGCCGCGCCCGCCCAAAGCCGCTGTTGCCCGACATGAGCTTGTCGTTGTAGGGCCAGGGCGGGTCGATCACGAGGGTGGAGAACCTCATCACCGATACCGCCGGAAGTCGTTCGGCGCGATCCGCCGATGGAGATGACGACCCGCGTTCGCACGCTCCCGCTCGTATTGGCGGCGTTCCTGCTCGTCGAGGTTTGGGCGCGACCACCCCGCACCGTGATAACGGCCACCCCCACCGGTGAGCGGCACACCACACTTTGCCGCGTCAGGTTGCATCGGCACGCGCCACGTCGTCACTTGTACCGCCGGAAGTAGTTCGGGGCGCTCCGCCCGCGGCTCCTGCGCCCCCCTGCGGCGATGTTGTCGACCGCCTGGCGCTGCCCCGGCGTCACGCTGGTCGTGCGCTCTACGGTCTCCTGGATGCCTTCCAGCGTGTCCCTGGCCCAGGTGTAGGCGCCGCTGGCGAGCATGTCCTCGATCTCCTCCAGGAAGCGATACCACTCGGTCGCCCGGGGGTCGAGCGGGCTCTGCCCTCGCGGGGCTGGCGCCGGCCCGATCGGGGTGTCGTCGAGCGGAAGTTCGTCGATGCGTTTGCCCATGATTGTGATCCCCTAAACGATCCCCTAACCAGGAATGGACTGCGCAGAACCAGCTGGACTACACAGAACTCTGTGTAGCCCAGTTATGTTGGGGTTTTCGAGAAGTGGGGTGAAAAGGGGGGTATAACCGAGTGCCTAGAAGGGACTCAAAATCCCGTGACCCTTACGGGTCGTGAGGGTTCGACCCCCTCCTCCGGCACCCACCTAACGCCCTCTCCCACCACGACTTACCACCTCCAGCCGCACCCCAGCCTTCCCGGCCGCTTGCCCTGAAATAGTGCGCGATCCCCTAACTGATCCCCTAACCGACCCCTGGATGTCGCGCGCGAACGCCGCCGCGACGTTGCTCTCGGTCTGGATGTTGTAGCGCCGCCACATTGAGTCGGTCTTGTGCCCGGTGATCGCCATCGCCGTCGACTGCGGGATGCCGATCCGATCGAGGTTGCGTGCCGCCGTCCGCCGCAGGTCGTGCAGCAGTTTCCCCGGCACGCCCGCGGCGACGCGCGCCTGCTCGAAGGCCCCGCGCCAGTTCTTGATCGGCGCCCCGCGTCGGGCGGTTCGCCGCGTCGTCCACCAGACGAACAGCTGCGTCGGCAGGATGCCCTCCGCCTGAAGCTGTGTGTGTTCGCGTAGGCAGTGGCCGACCGACCGCGCCAGGATCGGCACCTGCCGATAGGGCACACCCTTGCCCGACTCCTCCTTCGAGTCCTTCGGGTCGAGGCGAATCCAGCCGTCCTCATGGACCTGCCGCAACTGCACGCCGGTGGCCTCCTCCAGCCGCCAGCCGGTGTAGTACATCAGGTCGAAGATCGGCCGCAGCGCCAGCGACAGGTGACGGCGCACGCGCACGTAGTCGCCATGCTCGAAGAAGCCGACGCGCCGGTTGCGCTCGGGCAACTTCTGGAGGTGCGGCACGCTCGCCACCAGCCGGACGTTGTGCCCGAGGACGAACATGCGGTGCAGCGCCGCCTGTTCGCGATTGATCTCCGCCGCGCTCGCGCCCGCCTGCTTGCGGTGCCGCTGATACACGATCCAGGCGCCCGCGTCGATCGTCGCCAGCTTGCGGTGCGCGCCGAAGTACGCGGTGAGGTGCTTGATCTTGCGGAGCGCGCCGTCGAGCGTGTCACGCTCCTTCAGCTCGTAATCAGTCGTGAGCAGCTCAGTCGCGACGGTGAGCGTGAACTGACTCGCCGCACGGGTCGGTCGCGCGCCGTCGGCGATCTCAGCTTCCTTGCGCAGCAGTACCTTGAGCGCTTCGTCGTGATCAGTCTCCCCGGTCGAGAACTCGCGCTGCCCCTTCCCAGGGACGGAGACGCGGAACGTCCAGACCTTACCGGGGCCTTTGCGCCGCAGCTTCTTGTTCAGTGGCATCTGTGATGACTCCTTGTCATCGAGTGTAGCAGCATGAACTAGGCCAGCTGCTGTTGCCACTGCTTGATCAGGTCGAGCAGCACGTCGCGCCGGATATACATCCGTTTCTTCCCTGGCACCTGCACGAACGGCACGATGCCCTCGTGCATCCACTGCAGGAGCGAGCTGTACTTGAAGCCAGAGAGTTCAGCGGCGTCCTCGACCGTGAGGAGGAGCGAAGGCGTGGGACTCTTCGTCTCGCTCACCGCAGCCTCCTCGCCTCCGCCCCGGCGCGGAACCGCCACCACTCGACCACCAGCACCGCGAGCACCGCGACCACGATCGCCGCCAGCGCGTTCCCGCCGATCTCAAACGTCATGACTCGCGCCCCTGCCCCTCCTGCCCCTCCAGCACCCGCGCGAACGCCAGCGCCGCCTCGATGCGCGCCGTCAGCGTGCGGAGGAAGCGCACCAGCGCCTCGTCCGGCGGCCGGAACATCTGCACCGCGACCTTGTCCCCGCATTGCAGGACCGCGAAGATCACCTCGCTCTCCTCGATCAGTTGCTGCATGTGCGCGCGCGCTTCCTCGCCCGTCAGCACCAGCCCGTCGGTGCCGATCGACGCGAACTGCCCCTCGGTCTTCTCGTCAGCCATCGCCCCCTCCTCCCTATCGCCTCACCAGCACCAGGCTCGCCAGACTGTGGTCATCGAGCCAGTCGCCGTGATACGTCCAGTCGACCCCACCAAACGGCACGAACCCGACCTTCCGGACCTCCGCCATCAGCTTGGTGTAACTCCGCGCGTCGTAGATTCTTACGCGGTCCCGCCACCCCTCCGCGCAATCCTCACCCTCGGCGTCCCAGAAACTGAAGGTCAGGAACAGCAGCCCCTTCGGTCTCAGTATCTGCCCGGCTCGGGTCACGAACCGCAGCGGCGCCTCGCTGTGATCGAGCACGCTCAGCCCGTACACCGCCGGCACCGCGCGCTCGATCGGCCCGTCGCCGTTGCTGCCCTCGCCGTGGCCGCGGTAGCGGTAGATCGCTTCCGGTCCCGGCGCCACAAAGTCGCAGCCGGACCAGTTCACGCACAGTGGTTGCTCCCGCGTCAGGACGTGATGCTCGGCGATCCACAACCGCCACGCCTCCTCCGCCAGCAGCTGCTGCCAACGCGCGACCGTGAGACAGCCCGGGAAGTCGGTCAGCTCGCAGGTGCGCGACAGAGCGAGCGGCGCGGCTGGCATGGGCGACTGCTGGCTCCTCCTCAGTGCACGCTCGGGTGGGCACCGCCGCCGCCCAGCCGTGACCGCTCCCGCAGCCAGAGCTTGTGCGTCTCAGCGCTGAACAGCTCCAGGTAGGCGTGCAGACCGCTGACGTCGTCCACGCCGCGCACGACCGCCCACTCCAGCATCACACTGAGCACGGCGACCACCACCTGCACCTGGTGATCGTTGCAGACGTCGGTAATCGCCTTCTGTAGGATCTCGGCTTCGGCGTCGAGGTCGGCGTAGGGATTCGGATCGTCAGGCATTGTCAGTCCTCCTGTGCTTCATGGTGGTCGTGGTCGTGGTCGTCGTCGCGGTGTCGAGCGTGGCGCTTGATCGCGTTCCAGTCCCAGGCGGGTTCTTCGCCGGTGCCGTGGGTGCCCTCCTGGCGGAGCTGGTCGCGGCGCCAGGCTGTAGAGACCTGATCGGGTCGTCGCTGAGCGAGACGAGCGGTGAGCGTCGAGAGCCAGGGCGTCATTTCTGGAACGGGTAAAACTGCGTGGCCGGGTGGAGGTCCGCCGCGTTCACGGCGACCAGCGTCTTGCGGACGCCCTGGGAGGTGCACTCGAAGGGAAACCAGATCCGCTCCCACGCCGCGGGCGTGATCACGCCGCAGAAGATGAACGGCGAGCGCACGTCGCGTTGCTGCACCAGGGCGTAGTAGTTCACGTCGTGCCGGAAGTACTCCACTTCCACGGTGAGGAAGCCCAGGCGCGTCCGGACCTCCACCACCAGCGGCGGCGTCGTCGGGAAGAACACATCGAACCCGTCGTCGGAGCGCGTGAGCCGATGGGGCGCTAACCCCCATTGCGCCGCCCACAGCTCAGCGCCGATCTGCCCCTGGGCGAAGCACTTCTCTGGAAGATAGCCGTAGCGCTGTGGGTTCGTGAACTTGCCTTGCTTCTCGTGCACCACCTTGGCGTACGTGTCGACCTGCCCAGCCAGCTCGGTAACGGGGAAGCCGAGGGTGATGCTGAGGTGCTCGTTGTTGGCCGCCTCGTCCTGGCGGGCCATCTCCTTCTGGTAGGCCAACGAGGCCAGGCGGACGGGTTCGCGGCGGCTGGGTTGAATCATCGCTTCACCGCGTAGACTTTCTCCAGCAGCGGCTTGTCCAGCGGTCCCTTCAAATAGGGGTTGATCCAGATCACCTTGTGCGCTTGCTCGGAGGGATACCACTGCGCCCGCCAGTGGCCGCCGTTCCACCAATGCCCCTTCCAGTCCACCGCACCCCCGGGCCGGTCAGCGGGTGGACCCTCAGGCCGCTCGGGATGGCGCAGCGTGACGACGTGGACCCGCTTCTCCGCTTCGACCGGATTCACCGCCACGCAACGGCGGAACGCGGCGCGGTCGATGCGCTTCTCCTCCGCCTGGATGTAGGGCGAGCCCAGAAACGCCAGGCCCTTCAGCGCGAGATCGGAGATGTAGGCGCTGCTGCGTTTGGTCGTGGGGAGGCTATCGGGATACGTCTGCCCGAAGTGCAACAAGCCGCCATAGAGCTGCATCGTGCCGGTTCCGTCCTGGCTCTCATCCCAGATCACGCCGAGCCCTTCCACCGTTCGGAAGAGCAGCAACCAGTTGATCGTGCCGGTGGTGTGCACCTTGCCGTCGGGAGACTCCAGCGACAACTCGTAAGAACTCTCGAACGTCCAGAACATGCAGTCGTGGGGCAGGACCGAGGGGCTGATGGTGTGCGGGGGCAGCGGGGGCGACGCCAGGATGGTGCGCAGGACGTCGTGCGTCCACAGGAACGGCGTGGCCTCGGCCATCTGGATCGCGACGTGGATGATCTGCTGCTCGAACGGCAGCGTGGGGTTGTTGAACCCATCGCCGAACCTGACCGTAGGCTGTCCTTCCGCCGGCCCGATGGCCGCATTGGTCGCGTCGGCGAATATGACAGCGAGCATGAGCTGCTCGCCGCGCGCGTACCAGGGTTTGTCGCAGTAGAAGGGCACGCCCGGCGGATGGCTCGCGCGCAGCTGCACGAAGTCCTTCAGCAGCGGCAGCTTGGTGCAGTAGGCGTGCAGCTTCTTCCCCGCGGCACGCGCCTCTTCGACCGTCGTAAACGTTGTTGTGGTCATAGCCACCTCCGGAGGCGCGGGTCGGTCGTGCAGCGCTCGATGAGCGCCTTCGGACTGCCCACTAACCTCAAGCCTTCCATCGTGCGCGCCCGACTCAGCGCCACATAGAGCATCCCCGGCGACCTGAAGAACGGGTCGCGGATGTTGACCTGCACCCGATCCAGGCTCAACCCCTGCGACTTATGCACCGTCGATGCGTAGGCGACCCGCAGCGGCAGATAGGTGATCGCGCCGACGATCTCCCACTTGCCGTCGATCTTGTCGCCCTCGCCCTTCTCGCGGAGTTCCTTGCGCCGCGCGCCATCCGCGGGCACCTTGACCTCACGCGTCACCGGCATCACCTGGACCACCCCGCCGGTGCGCTGCAGCTCGACCCACGCCGTCGTGTCCGTCGCATCGACCACCGTGCCGAGGTCACCGTTGACATAGATCAGGTCGCGCTTCTCGTCGCGCTCGTTGCTGAGGATCATCACCAGCGCGCCGATCTTCAGCACTAACTCCTGTGGGATGCCCCAGGTCTGCGGCGGCTTGTCCGGGTTGCCCCACTCGCTGCGCTGCTTGCCCCAGCGCGTGTTGAGGAAGCGCACCTCCTTGCCCTGGATCGCCGCCATCCGCAGGTAGTTGTGCCGCTCGACCGTGTCGTTCTTGGCGACGATGGTCGGGCCGTCGAAGTGATCGTCGGTCTCCTGGTGGATCGCGTCCTGGGACAGGAAGTACTCGGCGACGGCCGGGCCATAGCCACAGCGCGACGCACGCAGCATCTGGATGAACGCCGGGTCGGCCTGGCGGCGGATCTCGGTGAGTGTGACCGTATGCTCGGCGAAGCGCTCCCACTCCGGCGACTCAAACGCGTAGGTCGCCTTGACCGGCGAGAGCTGCAGGAAGTCGCCGACCAGCGTCAGGCCCATTGCTGGTGGCGGCGCGTCGTCGTCCTCGGTCCACTTCCCCAGGACGTACCCTCGACCGTTCAGTTCCTCGATCGCCTTGACCAGGAAGGTGAGCTGGTCGCCGGCTAGCATCGACACTTCGTCGAGGACGATCCGCCGCACGCCCGCCTTCCACAGCTTGCCCAGCCGCGCGGTGAGAAAGCCATTGAGATAGTTCTCCTGCAGGTTCGCCGTGTCGAAGTAGCCGAGCACGCCGTTGACGGTCTCGCCCCCTGCGTTGATCGCGGCGACCCCGGTCGTGGCGCACAGCAGCAGCCCGGGCTCGCGCGCCGCCCAGTCGCGGGTGGCGAACGTCTTACCACTCCCCGCGGCGCCCGCCAGGTAGCAGAAGATCGGGGCCGGCGCCGGCCACAGCTCGACGGGGTCCACCACCGCGCCTGGAGCAGGCACCACGGCAGCGGGCGGGGCGGGTGGCGGAACGATCTCCAGGCCACCACGGTCGGTGCGCACCTCGGCGGGGATGACCTCAGCGTCGGTGGGCTCCTCCAGCCGCGCCCGTCTCCTGGCGCGCACCACCGGCGGCTCGAAGAGCGGCTTCGGCAGCGGCGCGAACGTCAACGCCGGATCAGGCGGTGCGACCTGACGCTGCATGGCTCACACCACCTCACGCTGAATCTGCTCGGCGCGCTTGCCCTTCGCCACATAGGTCGGCGTGAAGCTGACCGTGCCGCCCTCCTCCAGCTGCTCGATCGGGCAATCGAGCCCCGACCAGTGGAAGAAGAAGTCCTGGTCGAGGTCGCCCGCTGGGCCGTCGATGCAGCGGATAAACCCGAAGCCGCGCTCGCGGTAGACGCGCTGTACCCGCCCCAGGCTGCGCGCGGCCGTCAGCGGTTCCTTGGTCTCGACCCGCGCGCCAGGCCGTGTTGGTCTCGGTGCCACGGTGGTTCCCTCCATAACTGACTCCTCACTCGTCGACGAGATACGCCTGCAGCTCGCGGATGATGGCGCGCAGGTGGTGCCCCGCGATCAACACCTCGTAGGCGCCACACTCAGGACACTCGATCTTCAGGTTCAACACCAGGGCGCCGGGTGGGCCGCCCCGTAGCGGGACGACCTCGATCAACCCGCCGTCACCGTTGTGACTCGCTCTGCTCATCTCTGCCACCACTGTTTCAGCCGCAGCCACCAGATCGCGGGCGGCGACCAGTAGCGCCACCAGAACCACCAGCCCGAGACCGTGCGGGGCCGAAACCCGAGCACGACACGCGACTTGTCGTCCATGGTGGCGCCTCCTTCGCCTAACTCAGTTCGCCGCGTTGCCTTCGAGCGGCAGCGGCCGGTCGGCCGGTCCACGCCGCGCCGCTGCGGGCTTCTTGCGGTGGTTGCGCTCGCCGCGCACCGGCTGCGGCTGGCGGCTGCGCACGATCTCCTTCACCACCGTCAGCGCGTGGTTGGCTACGTCCACCTCGGTCGTGGTGAAGTAGTTGATCACCACGGCGAGCGGCTCACGTTTCTTCGACATACAGTCCTCCCCTCTCACTCCAGCCCGCGTTTAGGACCGCATGTTGTCCATGTTCGCGAACGCCCGCAGCAGCGCGCCGCAGTTGCCGCAGGTGATCTCGTAGGGCACGGTGCCGTCGGCGTTCTTGGGCACGTCTTCTTGGTAGTACCCTTCGCCGCAGCCCTTCTTGCCCTCGACCACCTGGACCTGGCCCGACTGGTCGCGCGCCCTGATGTCGCGGTCTTTGCTGCAGCGCCAGCTGTATTTCAGCTCGGCACTGAACTCCTTGCCGCCGTGTTTCTGCACCGCCAGCATGTAGCCCTTGTTGTTGCCCGGCTTCTGCTTGTCGCCGAGCGCGCGCAGCAGGTAGTCGAGATCGCTGGCGGTCACTTCCTTGCCCTTGCCGCGGCCGCGCTCGTTGTTGCTCAAGCGGGTCTCGAACGGTTCGCCGTTGCTCAGCCCCTTGGGCGACTGCACGATCAGCAGCGGATGATCGCGATCGAAGTTGGCCCGCACCCGCTGCGGCGGCTGCTTGTCGGCGACGTCGATGAGATCCCAGATGCTGCTGAGATCGGTCGGCAGCTTGAAGCGATAGGCGCCCGGTGGCGGCGGCGGCGTGAAGCCCCCGAAGGTCGGCAGATCGTCGAGTTCCTGGCCGGCGGTCGGGAGGGGTTCGTCCTTGAGTAGGCCCGCGAGTTCCTGAATCGACTTTGACATAACGAGACTCCTGATCACGGTGAGACAGATGGACGGAGGACGCGCGGGATTGCACGCCCGTGGTCGTCGTCATCGTCGTCGTCGTCATCGGAGTCATCGGTGTGGTCATCGTCGTCGTCGGAGACTTACTCGCTCACTTACTCACTCAAGGAATGGTCGGCAACCGCTGTGGCGGTCGACCTGGCGGCGGTGGCGGCCCGCTCGTCACCGGGTCGAGCACGGCCACGGCGGGCTCATCAGCGACCGGACCTACACCACCCGCGCTCATCGCTGGTGCCTCGACCCGTGGTCGCTTCCGCGCGACCGGGGCGCCGACGACGGGCGCTGCAGGCACCGCCGCAGCCGACGGCGTAGCAGTCACCGGCGGCGCGGTCAGCGCAGGCAGGTCGCCCGTCGCCCTCCCTGTCGCCGCCGGGGAATCACCAGCCGCGACGTGGAAGCCCTCCCCGTATTCTGTCGGCGTGCCGCTCATCCCCGGGGCACCGACAATCTCCTCGGCCATGGCCCGGCGCAGGTCGGCGTCGAGCATCGTATAGACCAGGCCGAGGTTGGCCTGCGCCCAGGGCTCACCGAGCGGGTCGATCAGCACGTCGGGCAAGCCAGTCGGCGAAGCGCTGGTCTTGAGTAAGTGGCGTCGGTTCTGCGCGTCGGTGAATGGCCGGAGGAACAGCGCGAAGTGCTCCTTGCCCGCCTCGTCGGTGGTCTTGCCCATCTCGAAGACGTTGCCGAACCAGGAGGAGGCTTCATCGGTCGCCGCTCGCCCGGGGAGCTTGGCGCCGACAATCGGCAGCCCACCCTCGTCGGTCGCTTCCATCGCCAACGCGGTGAACAGGGGTCCCTCGACCAGGTACGGGATGCTCAGCGAGTTATTCACGAACTGCTGGCCTCGACTCTGGCCGAAGCCGACGTCGGCGCGGTTGTTGCCCCCGAGCTTGATCGAGCCGCTGACCACGATGCCGCCGAACGCCGGCTTCTCGCCGCCGATCTGGCCCTGGCCTCTCGCATGGTCCATGTGTTCCATGACGACGTTGCACATGGAGGTCAGCCCGTCAAAGGCCACCCCGCCGACCATCTCGAAGCCCTTGGTGCGGTGCACGTCCTCGGCCACCGCTAACTCGCTCAGCGCGTGCAGCGTCTTACAGGGCGTGCAGTAAGTCGGCGCGACTAGGTGCCTGCCGGGTAACTGCGCGAGTAACTCGCCGGTGCGCTTGCAGCTGACGCGATAGAGGGTCGTGACTGGTGGCACTAAGTCGACCGCAGGTGAGGTCTCGCCCGTCTCGGCATTGATGCTGCGCGGCCAGTACCCCTTGGTCGCGAGATACAGCGTCTCGATGCCGAGCATCTCCGCGCTGCGGGTGCGGGCTCGCCAGAAGCGAATCAGCCCCTGCTTCATCAGTTTCTGGAGCGCGGTCGGGATGGCGCCGCCGTCCCAGGAGTACAGCAGCAGCACCTTATGGTGGACCTCCCAGAGGTACATTGCCTGCGTGGCAATGAGCGAGGTCTTGCCCGAGCCGGGGACACCGAGGATGCACGTCCCGGTGAAGATGCGGTGCGGTGCGACAGCGACGATCGGATCAGGCATTGGTGACCTCTTGCGTTTCCAGCTGCAGACGGCGAATGAGTGAGTCGACTTCGGCGGCGCTCAGCCATTCGCCGCTCGTGACCTCCTCGGGCTTCTCGACCAGCACCTGGTCGCGGAACAGGCTGAGTGCGGCGATGATGGTGCGGGTCATCTTGCCCTCCCCGGTGTAACTCATCTCGGACGGTAGCGCCTGCTGGTGGGCGCGGTGCTGGGCGACCTGGGCGCGTAGCGCGGCGCGCATCCCGGCGACGTAGCCCGCCGTGTAGGCCATCTCGGTCGTGGCGTCGGGATACTGCTGGTCCCACTCGCGCCACAGCCGCAGCACGTCGGTGCCCAGCGTGTAGGTCGGGTCATCCGGCTCGCGCTGACTTACCCGCGGGATAGGTGGCGTCGGCGGCTCGGGTGGGCGTGGCGCTGGGCGTCCGGCGCCGCAGCTGGTGCAGCCCTGCTCCAGCGGCCCGGCGTTATCGGCGCCGCAGCTGGGGCAGCCCCACAGCCCGACCTGGCCGAGCCCAGCGCCTTGATAGTGCCTGCTTCCTCCGACCGGGCTCATCACTGCACCGTCCGTTTCTTGGCATCGACGCGCTCGAACACCTCCACGAGGACCTGGGTGCTACAAGCACTGCAGTGGAAGACGCCGCGTCCTGCCTCTCTGTGCTTCAGCTCGAAGATGGGGTCCCGGTCTCCCCGCGTAGGCTCTGGGCAGTTGATGTGGTGGAAGACCAGCTTGAGTGTCGGCGTGACCAGCATCACTCCTCCCTCCGCGGCGTGCGCTCCAGCTCCATCCCGAAACCGTCGTCCCTCGTGCCGTGCCGCAGGTAGAACTTGCCGCAGTGACAGGTGTCGCCGTCGCTCCAGTCATCGGGCCAGCGGTGGCGCTCGACCTCGGCGCGGTCGTCACAGATCGGGAGGTAGGTGGGGCGCGGCATGACTTACTCCTCCTCCTCGACCACTTCCGCCTGCTCGGGCAGCAGCCCCCGCGCCACCGCCTGGTCTAACTCGGGCTGGTGGTGCGGCAACCTCGGTTGATACCCGTTCGCCAGCGGGTCATCCCAGCCCTGGTGGCGGTGACAGATGCCGACGAACTCGCATTGATGCTCCTTGCCGAACGGCCGGCACGCCCAGCTGCAGGGCACCAGCACGTCGAGCGCGGCCTGGAAGGCATCACTCGCCCAGCTGTGGCCCTGCTGCTGGATCTCATAGAGCGACCACAGCACCTGCTGCCAGCGCTCCTCCTCGCCCTGGAAGCCACGCAGCAGCACCTGCAGCTGGTGGTCCTGGCGGTTCATCGGCCCGAGGATGAAGCACACCTTATCGAGCACGCTCGGCGGCAGCACGCCCCGCAACCAGAACTCCTGCGCCGATAACTCCGGGTCCTGGCCTTTGTAGGCCAGCCAGGTCGGCCAGTCACTCTCCGCCAGGTGCCAGATGCCCTTGCGTCGATGCGCCCGCGACGCCCGCTTCACTTCGCCGTCGGCGGTGACCCACTCATACCCCGGCAGCCAGTCCTCGCTCGCAAACGGCGGGTTACCCTCGCGACAGTAGCCATAACACAGGGGCGACATCTGCTTCTTGCGCTGGTCAGCGTCGTACTTGTCCCGTGTCCGCCGGCCCTTGTTCAAGCCGACGATGTATAACTCCGTGACTTCGGCGCCCCACAACTCCCGCGCGTCAACCGTGCCCAGCGAGAGCTGCGCGTCGGTCTCCCACTGCTCGGCCCACGCCTCGCTCTCCCAGCCGGTGGTCTTACACTCGAAGTAGGCTAAGCTTTGCCCGCCGCGGCGCTGCGCGAGTAAGTCGGTGCGCAGCATAATCGCCTTGTCGTCGCTGAGGTAGTGCAGGCGCTCTTCCTCGACCTTGACCACGCGGTAACCCTGGTGCAGCCACGGCAGAAACTTCAGCCGCAGCGCCCAGGCCAGCCCCGCGATCAGCGCGCACTGCTCGACGATGGTCTCCTCGGTGTGGGCGCCGCCGAGGATGCCACGGTAGCCGCGTAACTCGACCCGCGCCAGGTAGTCGTTGGTGATGGCGGTGATGGTCTCGCGTGTTTCGACGATGTCGGGCAGGCGATCGTGGCGCTGCATGACGCGCGTGAAGCCTTCGAGGATCTGGTGCACGGCGATGCCGGTGACCAGCGGCAGCGCCTCGCGCTTCGCCGTCATGCCGTAGCCGGAGCCGGTCGCGGTGGCGTGGTAGCCCAGGTAGCGCGCCCGGGCGCAGCGGGAGGTGCCGGTCTTGAAGCGGGAGCGGTCAGTGAGCCAGAGCGTGAGCGGTGCGGAAGAGGACGTCGGCGTCGTCATCGGAATCACCTCGGGTTGCTGAACGTCGCCGGGTCGAACGCGCGCCGCCGCCGCCGCCGCGAGAGAGTCGAACCGCGTGCTTCTTGAGCGGCTTGGTGATCTGCACCAGCACCGCAACGGGCACCCCGGTCAAGCGATGGATGCGCTGAGCGACAGCCCCCCGGCACGCCCGCAGGCCGCGCGCCACCATCGAGATGAATGACTGATTGACACCGACGTGAGCTGCCAGCGCGCGTTGGCTCAAGCTGCCCGGTCGCACCAGGTAGTCGGCCAGATCACGCGGGGGCGGCCCGGTCAGCACCGGCGTGTGTGTCTTACTCATCGCCGCCGCACCTCCCTTCTCCGTTCCCCGAAGGCGCAGTGTGAACAGATTCTGTTATCACGTCAAGTGATGGGTTGTGAGGCAATCCCCGACACACGTCGGGGAGTCCCTGACGTCCGCTCGTTTGTCCCTCGTGTCCCACTGACTACCAGTCATCACCACCGACCCACGCGATCTACAGTACTTGCTGTATAGGTGGTGATGACATAGTGTGATAGGGTCCCGCTGAGGTTGCTGGGTGATGACATACCGTGATACTTTCGCTCTGCGAAGCGCCCTTCGCCACCCTACACATTCACGAGTCCGTCATGAGCAAACACACGTCCTCGCCCGCACGACGGCGGCGGCGTTCTCCCTCGGCAGCTGTCCCTTCGAGTCCGTCCGCCGCGATCACCGCTCGCACCCGCGCCGCGCTGGCGCTGCCGCCACTGCCGCCGCCACCACACGAGCCGCCGCTCACGTTGTCGACGGCGCTGGCCGACATGGTGCGCGAGCAGCTGGTGCGGCATCGTTGGTCGCAGCGCGAACTCGCGAAGGTCCTCGGCATCTCGCAAGCGGCGGTCAGTTACTTGCTGGGGCAGAAGCGGCGGAAGAGTGGGTGGGTGTACTACGAGAAGTTGGCGCGGGAGCTGTTCGGGCTGCCGCTCAGTGTCGTCTGCGCGGACTTAGAGTCGCGGGTCTATGACTACGATGTCCACAAGGAGGTGCGGCGTGCGTCGATGTTCGACACGATGGCGGAACGGGAGGAGTACCTTCGCAAACTCGGGAACTATCTACACGTCCTCCTGTCCCACTTCGTCGCCCTCCGAGAGCAAACCATCGCCGAGCTTCCCCCGCCTCGCGGCTCGACGCCCAGTCAAAGCGGCGGCGCGGCGGCCGGCGAGACACACCCCAACCACCAGCGGTCACAGCAAGCCGCCGGCCACGCCGACGTGGGCCAAGATCATCCGGCTCCACAAAGCGCTAGAGGAGCGCGACCCGATCGGCGCCGCCGCCGCTCTCGGGAGCTTTGAGATGACCCTGGTGGCTCTCGTCAAGGCCGCGCGCGACAAACCCCCTACCTGACCGGGGCGGGCGGCGCGGTGCGTCGCCAGGCGGGCTAGCTCGATCGGGCTGGGTCGCGGTCATCCTCGCGATCCTGGGCGGCTACGGGGTGAAGGGCTTGCTGGTGCGGACCCAGCCCTCGCCTTTGCGTTTCAGGTAGCCGTGGCGGAACAGCCCGCCCAGCTTGCGGACCCCGGCGAGGTCGACCCCGATGTCGTGGAGGTCTTTCGTCGTCACCACGGTGCCCCTGGGGAACTTCTCCAGCAGCTGGGCGCTGAAGACGCGATTCTCCTTGACCTGGGCGGCGTTGGGGGCGGGCTTGTGCGGCCTCTTCTTCGGCTTGGGCTGGCTGGCGGGGCGAGCGGCGATGGGACGCTCAGCGGAGCCGTTGAGTGACCACCGCGCCTTGGCCGTCTTGCCCACCTGTGTGGTGTCGGGCATCTCCTGCAGCATCTGCCGCACCCGATCGCGGCTGAGGGGCACATCGTCCCCGTGCCCCGCCAGGTACTCCTGCACGTCCTGGGTCTTCTTCGGCCCCTCGGCGAGGAAGGTGCGAATCCTCGCCACGCGGCTGTCGAGGGTGGCCCTGGTCGCACGCGGGGCCGGCTCGCCCTGGCCACGCTGCTCCCGCCGCAGCGCCAGGGCCTCCTCGATCACCGTGCCCACCCGCTTCTCTTTGCGCTCGGTCAGGTCGCCGTTCATCGCAGCGATCGTCATGCGAATCGCCTTGGCGAGCGCCTCCAGCGCCTCCGCCTTCTCCAGCATCTGTGTCGTCGTCGGCATCGTCGTCGTCTCCTCGATGCCGGCTATCGGCACCACCGCAGGTCCGCGATAGTCTAGCCTGCCACCGCCATTTGCGGTTGCCGCTGCTCAAACCGCGCCACCCGTAGCTCGTGGGCCTTGCCCCGCCGCTTCTCCTTCCTGGCCCGCTTCTCCTTCCGCTCACGCGCGACCTCTGCGGCCTCGTGCGCCTTCATGGTGTGCCAGGTCGTGACCTGCTGCTCGGCCGCCAGGTGCCGCTTGACGTAGCTCTCCAGGTCGCCCAGCTTCCTCGCCTCGAACGCCGCCCCGAGCACCGCCAGACTGACCGCTCCCAGCCGCGGCAGCGTCAGCGCCGAGGGCGGGATCGTTTCGTAGACCTCCCGCAGATTCTTGACCTGCAGCTCGCGGTGCAGCACCGCACTCAGCATCCGCGCCGCCATGAAGTTGTAGCAGCCGACGCGCGCCAGGTCGGCCCGCGTCAGCTTGTCACTCCCGATCTCGATGACCGCCGCGCGGGCGGTCTGCTGCAGGTGGTCGACGGCGTGCTTGCCGAGGATGGCGTTACTCAGGTGCATGTCTAGTCCTCCGGTGTCGTGGTGGTGGTTGGTGGCGTGGTCGTCGTCGTCGGTGGTACGGCGCGCGCCTCGGGCCTGCCCTCGTGCTTGGCCGCGAGCAGCAGCTGCTTGAGGGTCGAGGGGCCGCAGCGGTTCAGGGCGTCGAAGAAGGTGCGCAGCAGGTCGCGGGCGTCGAACGCCTCGCCGGCCGAGTCGCACGCCAGGGTCCAGCGCACCCGTCGCCAGGCGTGGTATTGCCCGTCCTTGCGGAGAATCATCGGCTGCAGCCGGAGGTGGAGCGGCTTGCCTGGGCGCTCCTTGAACGCGTCCTTGATCGTCAGGTCCGGATCATCGTCTCGTACGTATTCACTCAGCATTTTCGTGTCTCTCACTCCTGACACGCAGCGTAGCTGGAGAGACGCGTCGCTGTCAACCTGTCAGGCGCAGACCCCTACCGGGAGTGTGACAGGGGAGGTCACACCGCTAGCGGTCGGGGAGGCTTGATCTGGGGGAAAGGGCTGCGGTAGAAGGGACGCTTCCTACGGGGAAGAGCGGGCGACTTGATCCCCGAGCTGCCCGCTCTCCCCACTCTCCACAGGAAGGACGTGTCGATGACTAAAAACAGAACCACAGATCCGCCCGAAAGTCAACCCACGCTCACGACTCCCCTCGACCCCATCCCGCGCATCATCCCGTTCGGCGGCGTATCGCTCATTGCCGGCGCCGCTGGCACAGGCAAGACGGCCCTACTTGCGACGCTGCTGCGCGACCTCCACGACGGGCGGCTCATCTTCGGCCACCAGCCCAACCCGATCTCAGGGCTCGGCATCATCGCCAGCGACCGGGGCTGGTCGCGCGGGGCGGGCTTCTGGTTCGAGCGCGTCGGCTACGGCGACATCGCGCGCTACTGCATGGTCGACGACCCGAAGTTCGACCCCCGCAGCTTGCGGCGGAAGTTCGACCGCACCAAGCTCCTGCTCGACTTCATCGACAAGCTGAAGCTGGCGCCAGGCGGGGTCGTCGCGGTCGACCCGATCGGGCTCTTCCTCGGTGGGCAGCTGGTCGACTACGACACCTGCGCGGTCGCCTGCCTGGAGCTGCGGGCGGGGATGCGTGACCGGGGCCTGACCATCCTGGGGACGGCCCACTCCGGCAAGATGAAGACCGACAAGAACGCCCGCTACCTCCGCCCGCAGGATGCCATCCTGGGGTCGGCCGCGCTCTTCGGCTTCGGCGACACCCAGATGTATCTGGCCGCGCCCGAGGAGATCAACAAGCCCTACTTCGCCTTCCTCTGGCACCCACATGAAGCCCCACCGGAGCTGTTCCCGCTCGAACGTGACGAGCACGGGCTGTTCCTGCCCTACACCGGCGCCGACCGGGGCAGCTGCACGCGCGTGCTGCACCTCATGCCGGAGAACGGCGAGCCAATGACCCTTCAGTCGATCGTCGAACTGGCCGAGGCGATCCCCCTCACCCGCAAGACCGTGCAGCGGTCACTCCTTCAGCTCATCGAGGACGGCAAGGTCAACAAGACTCGACACGGGATCTACCGCCGGGTCGTCGTGCAGTAAGGCCACCGGGAGGGGGCGAAAGTCCCCTCCCCAGCCGCCGCCAAAAAGCGAAGAAACAGTGAACGTTGAGGCGGGGGGGTGTGTGGGGGGTGTGTGGGGGGTAAGTGACGTATATACAGATAGTACAAGATGGTACATGAGGTCGGAAAAATGTCCCTATCGACCCTGATCAGCCCCTGATCTAGTGTCCTTGTCCTAGTCGTGTCCTTTCCCCGTACTCCTAGAGCCTGAGAGACTTAACCCTGCTAAGGGCATAAAACTGAACTATATACGCCGAGTCGTATAAGGTTTTCGTGTGGCAAGCGAATCAGGCAGGGTCCGGCCCCGCCTGGCTCGCGTGCACCGGGCAGCTCGCCGCCCAGCCCTTCGGCGGGCAGCTGCACCCCGCCGGCACGTAGTGATTGACCGCCTGGCCGAGATACGGCGCCTCGGCCACCCACCCACCCCCCGCCGCGCGCAGCTGCCGCCGCTCGGCGATCGTCTGGATGGCGTCAGGAGGGGCCTCAGGGGCGTGTCTGCCGCCTCCAGGCGAGGGGAAGGCCAACAGGCCCACCACGAAGTGACCGCGGCACCTGGGGCATCGTAGGCGCTGTGTGAGGGGGTTCCAGACCAGTTGGTGCGCCTGCTTGACCGAGCGCCCCTGCTTGCGGGCGAGCTGCCGCCCCTTCTTCACCATCGAGCCCACGACTCGCACGCCCTCCTCGTCGTCGGACGCGAACAGGTGGCCGCAGCTCGGGCAGGCCAGCTCGAACTTGATCAGGCGGGCGTAGAAGCGATCGGCAGGCGGGGCGGTCGGGACGGTCGGCATCGGTGGCTACCTCCTGCGGTCGGAGTCTAGCAAGTTGTCGAGCGGTCGTCGCAAGGTACGATCGGTACTGTAGGTACGTACAGGTACCGGTACGGTAGGGCGCTGGGACTGAGGAGGCTGAAGAGGCTGAGCAGGCGACAGGCTCGGCGGCGGGCCGGCTGAGGGCGGAGCCGGTCGCCTGGGGGTCAGGGCAGCTGGGCGTCCTCAGCGCCGATAGCTGGCATCTGTGGGCAGCCAGTCCTCGGTCAGGATGCCCGTGTCGAGGAACTCGCGTTCCGCCGAGGTCAGGAAGGCGAACGCCTCGCGCACCGAATAGTCCCGCTGCGTCCAGCGATTCCACGCACGGTTGAGCGTCGCGAGGGCGATGTTGACGGTGATCGTCCGGCCTCCGCGCGTGATCGCCGTGCGCGTGCCGCCGTCGAGCGACTGCAGCGTGTAGACGGTGTGGTACTTGTTCACCCGGTAGATGGTCAGGGGGTCGGGTCCGTCGTCGCGGAGCTTCATGGCGCCTCAGTAGCAGCTGACGTGGGCGAACTCACAGAGCGGCAGGAGGAGCGGCAGCAGGGTGGCGCGCAGGTAGTCCAGCACGCTGATGTCGAAGTACCACCGCGCCAGCGCCACCACCAGCAGGGCCAGGACGAGTCGCTTGATCATGGCTGCGGCTCGTCCGCCGGCCGGCAGGCGCAGTGCTCCGCGCCCGGTGCCTTGCGCGGACACGTCCAGCCCGCCGGGCAGCCGTCGTGGTGGTAGTGCAGCGGCTCGCCGTGCGGGCAGTCGCGCACGCCGCAGACCAGGCACTCCAGGTCGGGGCAGTCGGCGGTCGGCGGGTGGGTCGGCAGCTCGCGGGCGATCCACGAGCGCACACTGAGCGGGTCGTAGATCAGGTCGAGCGCGCTCGGGGCGTCATCAGCCATAGGTCGTCCTCCTCAGCTGGGCAGCAGGCCCAGCTCCATCAGCCTAGCGTGCGACAGCAGCTGGCCGCGGGGCACGTCCTCCGGCGGGGGGAAGGTCGTCACGTCCAGCTCGACGCAGCTGACCTCGCCGCCGGGATTGCAGCCCAGCTGCCGCGCCTTGCGGCTCGCTGCCGCGATCCAGAACGCGCTCGCCGCGGCGTGCCGGAACTGGCGCCGCACCAGGCGGCGGGCGGCGTGCGCCTCCGCCTCGGTGACCTCGACCACCGCGACGCCGAGGAACCGGTGGCCCGCCGGCTTGCGCGGGTTGACGAAGGAGAGCCAGAAGGTCTTCATCACAGCGCCCCGAACAGCCGCCACAGCAGCAGCCCCGCCAACAGCCACAGGCACAGGATCACGACCGGGGGCAGCGGCTCACGCGTCCTCATCGCCCCCAGCCTGTAGCCGCGCCACCACCACCGCGTGCCCCGCCGCCGCCTCGTCCCAGGTGGAGTAGCGCCCCGCCAGATCGACCGCCGCCAGCCCCTCGCCCGCCAGGGTGAAGATCGCCGTCTCGAACAGCAGCGGCGGCGTGCCCCACATGCCGCTGATGCCCATCGCCATGCCCAGGAACGCCGTCGACACCACGCGGTCGCCGACCTGCTCGTAGCCGACGCTGCGCTCGCTCGGCAGCTCGGCGGTCATCTCCAGCCACCCGGCCCAGACCAGCACGTCAGGCTCGTGGATCGGCGTGTGCCCGTCCTCGCCGCCCAGGCGCCAGAACAGCCGCAGCGTGCCCTCGGGCAGGTCCATCAGTCCCGCTCCCGCTGTGCCGCCGCCGCAATCGCGTCGTGCCGCTTGACCGCCTCGGACAACCGCAGGTAGTAGCGGCGCACCAGCTTCCACCGCCGCATCGTGCGCGGTGAGCCGACGTAGTACAGCCAGCTGCGCTTGACGCGCCGGGGGATGCGCCCGCGCTTCACGGCCTCGGCTCCCCTGTGCGTACGTGCATGATGACGAAGCACGCCGCCTGCGCCTCCAGCCCCTGCGGCGGCCGCTCCAGCTCCAGCAGCGCACGCTCCACCAGGTCAGCCAGCGCGCGCGCCAGCTCGGGGCGCATGACCAGGGTGATCGGGGCTTCGGGGTCGCGTGGCCCCAGCAGCGACGACGGCGGCGGCAGCGGGTGATCGGTCATGGCTTCGGCTCCTCGGGCGCTGGCTCGGCGTGCTCCGCGCAGAGAATCTGCGTCCACATCTCGATCAGCGCCTCGCGGAGGTCGGGCGGGATCTCAGGGGCTGGTGTCGGCGGCTCTTCAGGTGTGCTGCTCATGGTCGCCCCTCCAGCCACTCCGCCGCCTCGCGCAGCAGCGCCACCGTCTGGTCGTCACCCGCCGCCCAGCCCTGCGGATGCTCGACGTCGCCCATCCGATCCGCCTCCAGTCGCAGGCGCGCGGCCAGCGCGTGCGCCGCCGCGTTGGGCGGGACGTCGCGCAGCTGCACGTGCAGGTCAGGCCCGCGCTCGCGAATCGCCGCCGCGATCTCTCCGAGCCGGGCGTCGAGCACCGTGAAGCCCGTCGCGAAGACCCGCGACACCAGGTAGGCCGTGGTGAGCGCGACGACCGCCGCGCCCAGGCCGAACGCCCCCGCGAACGCGGCCAGCGCGCTCATGGCTCGCCCTCCCGGCGCGCCTGCTCGTCGACGACGCGCCGGATCGTGGCCTGCGCCCCGCGCGCCGCCCGATTCAGCAGCGGCAACAGCTGCGCCGCCAGCCGTACGCAGTCGTCGTCGCTCAGGTCAAACTGCAAGTGATCGATGGTGAGGCGCGCCCCGTCGGCTCGCCCGATCAGGCGCTCCACCCGTACCCGCGCTCGCGCTCGCTTGCTCATGGCACACGCTCCCAGACCGTGAACACGCCGACGAATAGCAGGCCCGTCAGCGCGAGCAGGAGGCCCGTAAGCCATAGGAGAGTACGCACGCGCCGCTCGACGTCGTCCAGCGTCGTCGCCATCAGCGCCGCCCGCCCTTGCGGTCGTCCTCGCACAGCGCGTTCAGCCACCACGCCCCGAGATAGAGCAGCACCAACCCGATGACCTCGCCCTCGCTCATGGTCGCCTCGTCTCTTCCAGGTGTTTCAACCGGGCGTCGAGCACCTCCTCGACGCGCCGCAACTCGGCCCGCCACAACTCGCGCATGTCGTCAAAGCGCGTGTTCACCGCGTCGAAGCCCGCGCGTACCTGCCCCGTCAGCAGCACGTAGACGGCGAGCAGCGCCACGGCGTTGAGGACCACGGGTACGCCCAGCGCGAGATACAGTTGGGCGTTGGTCATGGCGTCCCGCCCTTCACCCGCGCCAGCACGCGCGCCGCCAGCTGCCCGTCGAACGGCTCGCCCCGATTCGGGCCGGCGAACCACCCGATCCAGCGGCCATCCGGTTGCGCGGTGCCGTGCGATTCGTCGATCTGCGTGAACCCATAGCCGCCCTCAGCGCGGCAGATCCGATCGAGTCGTTGCGCTTCGCGTGCCGGCGTCTTGCCGCGTCGCGTACCAAACATGTACTCGGCGCTCATACCTCCGCCTCCGCTTGCGCCCGCGCGGTCTCGGCGTCCGGCGCCTCATACCCGTTCCGCGTCAACCAGTCCGCCGCCGTCGCCGCATCCACCTGCGTCCAGGTCTCGCGGCTGCCCTGCTCGCCGCTCCAGCGATTGACCACGTACACGCCCGTCCGCGTGCAGTAGAGCGCTTCATGCACCCACGGCGAACCCGTCGCCCGGCTGCAATGGTTCCGCCCGTCCCAGAATGTATCCTCCTCAAACTTGCGCGCCTTCGCCAGGTCGAACCACCGCCCGTTGTCGATCAGCTGTCGCTGCATATGCCTACCGCTTCCTTCCGGCGCGTCATGCGCCTATATCACACTGTGTCATCATACCGCTGCTGTCTACTCCGCCACCGCCGCATGCTTGCGCCGCCCCGTCGGGCAGTGCGTGTTGTTGCCCCGATCGCGCCAGTCCGGCCGCTTGCGGTTTGGGCAGCCTTCAATCTCCAGGTCGCAGTAGCGGCAGACCGTCTGCCGTACCGCGTCCTTGTCGTCTGCTTCCTCACGCTCGCGCAGCTGCGCCAGCCGCTGGTACTCCGCCGCTGCCGCGTCGTAATCGTCGACGCTCCAGGCGGTACGCCCGCCCGCCCGCATGGCGCGGTTGCCCGCGTCGGTCGCTGCTGCCCGCGCGATCGTGTCGGTCATCCGTGGGCTCATGACGTCGCCCCTTCCTTGTCATCCGCCTCGATCACTTCCCACGAGTACGCCTCGCGCGCCTCGCGCGGATTCTCATCGATCGCCACCATGTCGCGTTTCCACGCGCGCGCCTCGCGCTCTGCCGTGCGCCGGTTGGTGTAGATGCCCGCCAGCGTGCCGCTCGCGTGGCCGTTGTCCCAGAGGATCTGGTAGCGGCTCATCGGCCAATCTCCTTCTTGAACTCCGCCACCGTCAACGGTCGACTGGCCGTCACGTACTCGCCCCCGCTGCGCTGCCAGTACGCGCTGAACCGTGGCCGGCCCGTCGCGAAGCAGTGATCCATGGGCTCGCCGACCATGAAGGCGCCGCCGATCCACACGGCCGGCGGGAGAATCTCTAACATCTCGTGGTACTGCTCGCGTGTGGTCGCTTCCCAGACGATCGGCCCCTGCTGGCGCGCCACCGCCGCGGCTTGCCAGTCGGCATAGGTCATCCGCACCGCTCGCGGCTCGCGCGCGCGTACCTCCGCCTCGGTATGCCCGCAGATCGCCGTCCGCCCCGTCGACGGATTGATCGTGTCGATGATGGACGATCGCCCAGGCACCGCGTAGACGTCGGGCTGTGCCGGCTGTGGCTGCTGCTGTCGCTGCTGTTCGTACATGATGCTGCTACTCCTGTCGTTGGCGTGATTGCCGTTGTCGTTGTCGTTGCCGTCATCGCTCCCGGCCGGCTGCCGCACTGGTACGCAAGCAGCCGGCCGAGTCGTACGCGCGCGCCGCTTGCTACCGTGCCGAGAACAGCTCGACATCGCGCCAGCCGGCCGCCATGCTGGCCCCGTACACCAGGTCCGCGACGCGCTGCCGGAAGACTAGCCGATCGGTTTCGGTTTGCAGGTCTGGCCCGGCTGCTACCGCCCAGACGTGCTCCGTGCCGGCGAGTACCTCGGTCAGCCCGGCCGCTCGTGCGGTTGCCGCGTAGTGCGCCACGTGCACCGGCCCCACGTACACGCGCACTTTCCAGTACTTGATCGTTGTGGTGGTCTTAGCCATTGGTGCACAGCTCCGCGATCTGGCCCGCTACCGCGGCCTCGACATCCGTACCAGTTTCCGCAGCGCGCCGGCCGGCCGCATAGACCTTGCCGATATCCATCACGTTGATCTGCTTGCCGGCCGCCAGGCGGTAGTACGCCGCTTCAATCTGCTTGTCGATGACCTTCGCCCGCATGGCCAGCGCTCGCCTAGTTGGCAGTTTCCCGAATCGTCGCGTGTCCTCAAACATCCTACTAACCCTCCCTTAGAGCTGAATCGCTCCGCGTTAGCCTGGCACCGCCCCGATCGTCGGACGCTCCAGGCTAACCCGCAGCGCGCCAGCTGGCGCCTAGCTCGCTTCTGCGTCGACGTCGACTTGCGCGCTGGCGTCTTGCGCGCTAGTCGCTTGCTCGCGCGCCGCTTGCTCGCGCGCGCGCTGCTGTTCTCGCTCTGCCGCGGCTAGCTCTCTCTCCTGTACCCACGCGCGCGCCAACCCGTCGACGTGGTAAATCCCGTCGGCGATCGTCATGATGCGATTGTCGCTTTCGTCGTAACTCCATCCCAGAGACTTACCCCGCAGGACAACGATCGCATCCGCCCCGATCGCATGGGCCACGCGCGCCACGTACGCGCCGATCGTGGCAGCGCTGCCAAACTGCGCGTACACCCGATCCATGCGCTTTTCCACAGTGGCTAGCGTCTTCGCCATATGTTCCGCCCGGCGCCGATCGATACTGAAGACGTCACGATAGGTCACGTCGAATCCGTATAGGTTGCGTGGCTCATCGCGGTTATTCCCCTGCGAGTTCACCTGCAGCCCGTCAAGCCAAAGCCCGTCGTACAGCTCATCCCCGGCATTTCGGATCTTCGACGGGCTAACCGTACGCGCATAGTCGCTCCGCCCCTCATCGATCGATCGCATCTCCCAGCGATTCAACCCGATCGTGACTACCGTGGCGCGTACATGGTAGTAATCGCCGTCTCTCTTCTCGGTGACGTACAGTCCCAGGCGTACTGGATTCTTGGTCGTCTTGCTCTTGCTCATATCGTGGCTACCTCTCAGTTAGAGCTGAATCGCTCTAGATTGCAGCCGGGAGAGTCACTCTCCCGGCTGCAAGCTGCAGCGCGCCAGCGGGCTAGAAGTTAAACGCTAGCTTGTTGTCGCAAACGGTCGGAACGGGCTTGTACTGCACAGCCACGATCGGCGCTGTCCAGTCCGACGGCACGACAGCCGACGGCATGGGCGGAGGGACGATCGGCGCCGGGCTGAGTGGGGCCATGGGGC
>Ga0207686_10000101_pt1 | contig 71343 bp, 108 predicted proteins | sample KBSM24metaG_FD_184396 | JGI IMG/M metagenome (GOLD analysis project Ga0207686, IMG submission 184396) | Miscanthus rhizosphere microbial communities from Kellogg Biological Station, Michigan, USA - KBS M2-4 metaG (SPAdes) (version 2) | ecosystem: Host-associated > Plants > Roots > Rhizosphere... | reverse complement strand
GGGACGCAGCACGGGTCGCAGCATGGGCCGCAGCACGGGCCGCAGCACGGGCCGCAGCAGGGGACGCAGCACGGGTCGCACTTCAGCCTACCGTGAAAGTTTTGCAGGCTAGTGCGCTTTTGTTGCTGGATCGCATGATTGTCGTGAGCAAGGACGTGAAGCGATGAAAAAGTGTGGGACGTATTGGCCGCAGTTGAGTGGATTGCGCTGGTGGTGTTCCTGGGTGTGGTGGCGAAGGCAGTCCACTGGACGTTGAAGGACACCTGGAAGGATGAGGCGGAGCCGATGAGTAATATCAACCCTAAAACCAAAGAGGGAGGTTAAGCGAATGGGCTTTATCCAAAATCCGCCCCCACCCGGGGATATGCAGATAGCGGCCGCGACCGATTACCTGATGGCGATACTGGAAGCGGTCAAGCTGGCGCAGGCGTTTATAATTCGTGACAACATCCGGCTCGTCGGCACCCAATCCCAACAGGCGGCGTTTGCCGCGAATTGGAGCGAGATCCGCGGCATTGCGGCAATCGCTTTGGCCAAAGCGACCCCGGATGACAACGCCAAGGCGAGGGTCGAGGCCAACCTCGCGCTGGATCGGCTGATACTTAACAATCCTGAGTACGACAAATTCAAGATTGGCACAGCAGCAGGTGACGACCCGCTCACCTCACAGGTGCCGAAATGAGGATCGAGGAGCGTTTTAGGGAAGTGGTGCGCCAGTATCCTTCGCGCGTGGCGGTGCGCTACGGCAACGCGGAAATGACCTATGCCGAGCTCGACCGCGAAAGCGACACGCTGGCAACGTCGCCAATGAATTCCATCGTGCCCAATCCGCTCTGGGCGATTAACGCAATGGCCGGCTGGAAGGCGCAAATTCCAGTGTGGCTGGAGGGGCGAGCGGCCCCAGTTGTCAAACAGATCTCGCCCGATGTGGCCTACCTGGAATCGACGAGCGGAACCACGGGGGCGGGTAAGACCGTGATGATAAGCCATGCGGCGGCAATCGCTCAGGCCGACACCGATATTAGCGACCTTGGGATAGGGCCACAGACCCGCACCGGAAGTCATCGTTGGGGCATGGCGGCATGGCGACAAATGCTTTTAACGCTTTTGGGTGGCGGGACTCTGTGCGTGTTCCCAGGACCGAAAAACGTATCGCTTCGGATGTGGGTCAATGAGCAGGGGATAACCTACCTTCCGACACTGGCGACAACGTATCGCTGGCTCGTGGCGGGGATATTTACCTTTCCAACCGTCAAGGTTGTCGATGTGGGCGGCGAAATGGTTCGCTGGGGAGATGTCGAGCTATATAAGCTCTGTTTCCCGAACGGTTCTTTTATCAATCGCTTCACGGCAACCGAGGCGCAAGTCATTTGCCGCAAGCGAGTGGAGCATGACGACCCGATAGGCGAGGGTAGGATGCCAGTGGGTAGGCCGGTCCGGGGCGTTAAGATTTGGGCAGGGCCAAGCGAGAGCGAACCCGACGAAATTAGAGTGTGCTCGCCGTACCTGTCGGACGGCTATTACGACGACCCCGAACTGACGGCGGCTAAGTTTCGTAACGGCCAGTATCACACCGGCGATCTCGGCTACTGGCTACCCAACGGCGAGCTGATGCACTGTAATCGGAACTTTCAGGGCGAAGTGAGAGATAAGTTTGACGCCGAGCGATACCTGCACGAGCGCAACATGGCCTCGGCAATGATGGGCGGTGAGGTGAAGTAAAAGTCTTTTTTGAAAGGCAGAAAGGCACGGGGATGGTGTGTCGCACAATGATCTATTTTACGACCATTACGTTTTGAGAGGATCCATGGACGACAAACAGCAACAGCAATCACTAGAGGAGTTTAGAAAAACCGTCGAGGATCATATCAAGCTCTGCCTGGAGTCGATAAACGCCAAGGACCAAGAGATCGCGCAGCTAAAGCTCGAAGTGGCGGCGATCAAGGAGATTGTCTCCAACGCAGGGATCGGAGGACTTAAGTGAAATGGTTGGATGGGAGAGTTTCTTGAGCTGTGAAAGCTGTGATGAGCCGGAATTCATCTACTATGTGCTCTACCGAAGTGACCCGCCCAGGATGCCAGCGCGGGCGTGCTATCAGTGCGGCCTGCAGGCTATCAGGGCGGGGCATTTTATTGAGAGTCGAGTAGTCGAGGAAGTGTATGCGAAGCGCCGGTGTGGGGAATGACCCGCCACCAGTGGACAGAACAAGATGTTGCCGCCCACCTCAGAAAGTTTAAGAGTCCGGATCGTGCTGCCGTTTCGGTTGCCGACCTGGAACCAGATACTAGCGATGCCGCTTCACCAGAGGATGCGCGTAAAGAAGTGGATCAGAAGTTTCGTATCCACTTCCATTCGAGACGCAGGCGGGCCATCGACCCCGATGGGTTATACAGTAAGGCCGCGATTGATGGACTCCGAGAAGGCGGATTACTTATCGATGATAACCCCGATGTCGTCTCGGCGGTCAGCTATAGCCAGGAGCGGGCGGAGGAAGAGGAGACTGTGATCGAGGTCTGGGAGATCAAGAAAGGAATTTTATGAACTATGGCCGTGATCGGCGGCGGCGATTGACCCTAGAGGAGGCCAACCTACTGTACGCTCGCGCGCAAGGAAAGTGCGAGAACTGCGGCGATGACCTCGGTGCGGACTGGCACGGCGCGCATGGCATCGCCTGGAGTAGCGGAGGCGCCACTACCATAGACGAAATGCGCGCCCAATGTGCCAAGTGTAACCTCAAGCTCGGCGCGAAAGACGAGGAGGTCTTCAAAGAGATTATCCTACGCGATTGGCAGGCCCAATCACTGCCAAAAATACTCACGGTACTGCACGCCTCTGGGTTTGCGACTTTACACGCAGCGCCAGGAGCCGGAAAAACAATCTTTGCAGGCTTGGTGTTCAAGCGATTGTACGATCTGGGAATCGTCAAGCGCATGGTGATCGTTGTTCCAAATTGCGCGCTGGTCAAACAATGGTGCGATGACCTAAAGGTTTTAAAAATCCATTTGGACGATCAGCCACGAGACAACCACATTGAGCACCCGAACACCGTAGGGCTGGTCCACACCTACCAGGCGCTGCCGCAATCGGCGTTTGCTCATGCCGAGGATTTCAAGCGGATTGCCACCCTCATAGTGTTTGATGAGGTTCATCATCTTGGCGATAACCTGTCTTGGGGCAAAGCCGCGAGGATGTGCGCTGGCGACGTTCTCAAAAACGAGCTTCATGCCGAGGCGGTTCTTAATTCCACCGGGACATTGTTTCGGTCGGGCGGGTCCAGGCGCATTTCGACAGTACGGTATCAGAACATCGAAAATGGCAGTATCCAGGCCATCGCCGACTGTTCGGTTCCCACCTCGGACTTGATCCGGCTCGAACTGCGCCCGCCCGATGTGTATGTATTTGGCGGCGAGGCGCGATTGATTGATCTGCGCAAAGAGGAGGAGATCAGCGGCCAAATTGCCGATCTCGACGTTGACCAGCAGCACGCTGTACTGCGGGGCGCTGTATTTCATCGGGAGTGGCGCCGGGGGTTTCTTTAGTGCCGCAATCAAGCTGCACAAGCGCCAACTGATGGCGATCGATTATCGCGCACCGCTAAAAATGCTCGTGATTGCGCACAGCCAGAGGGCGGCTCGCCTTATGGCCGACGAAATAAACGCGATCATGAACCAGGATTTTGCCGCCTGCATCGTCTCATCCGAAACAGCAGCGAAAAGGGAATTATTTCGCGTCAAAGGATCAAAAAGCCCTCTTGCCTATGTCGCCGTCAACATGATTACCGAGGGGTTTAACGATCCGAACATTTCCGTCATTGCCTATGCCTCAAATGTGACAGCCCTGCTTTATGTGACTCAAATGATGGCGCGGGCCATGCGTATCTCCGATGTTGAACGCGCCGTGCCAATGGTGTTACCGGCGAACATTCTAATCCCGGACGTTAAGCCGCTGCGCAAAGTGTTCGCCGCAGCTTTAGCGACCACGCTCCATGAGCTCGATGAGAACCGACAGATAGACGGCGGTAGCGGTGGTGGTGGTTGTCTTGGCGAGCGTTTGCCGGTGTTTTCGCTTTTGGGTCTATCCGATCCTCAACTCATTTCGGCCAATGTCCTCGATCAGGAAGATGGCGAGGTTTTAGCGCCGGAGCTGGATCACTATCTGGCTGCTTGCGCGAATATCGGTATTCCGCAAACCTTCGCGCCGCGGATTGCGGTGATCGCGCGCCGGCCGCCACCCTCCTGGAGGACTTATTCTCGTGGCGAACCGCTAAGCGCAATGCCCGCCAATCCTCGTGACGTGAACCTGGCTCATCGCGCTCGAATTAACGAGCTGACTCGCTACATGGTCGCCCACATTGGCCACGAAACACGGTTTCAGGACGTGCGCCAGTTTCAAGCCAAGGCGAACGAAGCGGCGGGAATCCCCAATGGCGAACGCGATCAGGCGGACAATGACAAACTTAAACTGTTGTGGAGCTGGGTCCGTGATCGAGTCGTCGAGCACTGCCAAGCTCACAATGAACCGCTGCAGCCCTACATGGAGTTTGAACAAGAAGAAAGGACCGAAGCATGACGATTAAAAATGTGACCCGTTTGGATTTGAACGGTCGGCAGGTGCATCGGTTTTCGCTGGACATAGCTAATTTGGGCTTTACTCGTATGTCCGATCTGGTCAAGTCACTGCTGGAATCGAAAGTGTGGATGGATTTCAAGGACAACCTCGGCGTCTATCATTTTTTGCCTGGGGAGTTTGATTATTTCCTCTCTCAGTGTGGCGTCAAGCGCGACGACGTGGTTCATGGCATACGGGATATTAAGTTTAAGGCGCAACTCGATAAGGCGATGGATGAACGAAAGACCGGGACCGACGAGTATCGCCGTAGCATCGAGCAAGTAAGAGCAGAGAATCCGGCTGTTCCAGGGCGACCGATTATGCCGTTCGGGTTTAAAGAAAGCGAGGCTAAGTTATTGAAAGTAAAGAGCGCGACCGGCGATCGCGTAAAGCATCAACGAGCATTAGGTCCGCGTGTCCGTCATTTTCGGCTGCATGGCAATAAGCGAACGGAACCGCCACGGCGCATTGAGCGGGTATTTCGGATGTTGTCGAATCTTACCGATGCTGAGTTGGAAAAGTTATTTCTAGCGATCAAGCGCGAGCGAGCACTACGCGAACGCCAAAAAAAAATTAGGTTGGTGCGCGTGGCGTCATGAAACAGAAGCACATTGGCTCATCTTTCGAGGATTTTCTTAAAGAGGAAGGAACATTAAAGGAAACAACCAACCGCGCGACCAAACGCCTCGAACTTTATTTTCGCGGGGTACTTGACATTGTACCAAAATGGGACGATATTGCATGCATGACAGGAAAGGAACTGAAGAGGAAGCGCGAGCAGATGGGGATGTCACTCTCGAAGTTTGCAAAGCTAGTCGGAATCCCTAAGAGCACGCTCGCACGATGGGAAAAGCAGAAAGAGATCAGGCAGGTGGTTGTACCGGCAATTGAGAAGATGCTGAAGTAGTAAGATTTTTTTTGACCCCTAACTGTACCATTTTGGGACAAGACAGAAAGGAACCCATGACCTACACCTACCACGTAAAGCTCCATGACGGACGGCTGCTCTATGCCGAGCACGTCGAGACCGAGGACGAGGCAATAAAGTCCCTCGGGCTTACCCGCGCCGAGGTGAAGCGAACCATGCCGATCAAGTGTTGGGATACCGTCAAGGTGATGAGCGAAGAGACCAAAGGAGTATCTGAGAAACCTAAACGCTGAGAGAAAGGCGCTACGAAACAGAGAAGGAGAAAGAATATGAAAACGATTTGGGATAGCGACGGAGTAGATGAACCCGTATTGATTTGCTGCCCGCCGGAGTTTCCGTGCACTTGCGATGCGAACCTCGATTCGATTGAAACCTGCAAGCGGCATGGAATGTTTCGGTTACACGATGGTCGATGGGTAACAGCCAAACCTTACGAGGGAGAGTTGAGCGCGAAGACATACGCGAATCTGACTCAAGCAGAAACGGCACGCCAGAAGATGACCCAGCCGCATGATTGGCGAGTAACGGGCCGGCGTCCTTATTTCGTGACACTAATAGGAGAATCAAATGAGTAAGAATCTCGACCTATCCCCGCTCTTCCACGAGCCTGACGCCAACATCAAGGTGACGCGCCGCGAGCTGATGAAACTCTGCATGAAGGCAGACGCGGCGCTCGATGCCTCGGACAACAACGACGAGCTGGCGCCATCGACGCTCTATACTGTGCTGTACGATATCCGGGAGACCCTCTCGGAGTTTCTCGAAGAACCAGAAAGAAGGATTCGATGAACCGGGAAACCTGGTTCTTTGCCACCCTCACCCTCGGCCTAATTATCGGGTTTGTTTGCGGCGTTCTGGCCGCAATCTGAAAGGAAAAACAAAATGGCAGCAAGTAAAGAAAAATTGCTCAATTGGCTGAACGATTTACCTAACGGTTGCACGATCTGGATTGACGAAGGCGGATTGGCTCTAGTGGCTGAAGGCAAAGGGGTAGCCACGCATTATGAGCTAGGCGGGGAGATCAATCTATGCGGAACATGCGGCGAATCCTTTCCGGATGACCCCCCTGGGATCCTGCGCGCTACCTACTGCGGCACTATGTGTCCTGAGTGTTTATCGAAGCACTGCGATGAGTGCGAAGTCTGCGCGAAAGACTTCGGGGAGTAGCCATGAATCGATCAGAAGTGATGATGGACTATTGCGAATTCTTTGATACCCAGGACGGGGCCATCGACCACTGCCGACTCGTCAACCGAGCGCTGGCAGTGGGAGATACAAACCCTGTCTGTGTGATCGACGGCCCGGGCTGCATCCATGAGGACCACCCGGAGGATTGCCAGTGCCAGAGCTATGCTGTGGTGGACCTGGAGACCGCTAAGGAGATACTCGATTACCCGCAGAGCGGACTGCCCAGCTTGATCGTGACGGGGTGAAGGGAGAGGGTTGCTATATGACAAACGCCAATGTTGAGCGTAAGATCGAAAGCCACCGTGAACCCACGCATGGCCAAAATCAAGCTGGCGAATATCCCCACTGGAGATTTCGCCGGCCTGCGGGACTGGCAAGCGCGACAGATAAACAACTACGAGGGGACACCGCCACGCGAGCTGACGCCTTACCGAAAGCTCATGCTGGCCGTCTTGATGGACGCCGTGTACACGCTCAAGCGCGATTGCAAGTCGCGTCAGAACAAACGAATTCATGCCCTGGCCGAGGATTGGCTCATGTCGGATAAGTCGTCGTATTGCCTTGGCTTTGTGCCAATCTGCGAGTGCTTCGGTTGGGCGCCGAGCAGGATCAGAAAGCAGGTGCTTGACTATGTGGCGCGTGAGCACCACCACAAGGTCAAGCGCGAGAATGTCAGGAGCAGTTGGAGGGTGCAGCCCAAGAAGGGGCGGCATTGAAGTGAAGCAAAACAAAAACATCGTAGAGCGGCAGTTTGACTATATGGCGTCAAAGGCGGTTAACCGGCGAGATGCCTACATAAAATTGTGGGAGGGCGCGAGCGACCTTCTGGCTAAGCACCGGCTGACAAATCAGTCATGGCTTGCCCTGCGCTCCGAAATGCAACGCTTAAAATTCAAGGGGTTTCGTATTCCGTGAAGATTGAGGGGCGGCTATGAAACGCGAAGAGATAGAGAAAGCGTGTGACGAAGCGTGGGTGAATATGTTGGAGTTCGCCATCCAGCAGGTCAACGCGACGTTGCCGCCAAAACTCTTTACGGCGTTGACCTTGATAGCCGCAGGAGCGCCTCTGCGGATTATAGGACAGCCTCGCTTGCGCGCTGGCGGCAACGAGATTGCAGACCTGGCAGACCTGGACGACGACCAGGTGGAATTCCTCGGCGATATTGGCAGTTACGAGGATTTTAACCTGGATGTGGTGGTCTTCGAATGGAAAATTTGTGGAAAGCTGTGCCACAAAATTTGCCACAAAATCAAAACCGTGAAGATTGAGGGGCGGCTATGAGGGACAGAGACATGAAAATTCAATGTGCAATGTGTGATGAGTGGTACGACGGGAACGGTGAACGAGCAAAGGTTCATCTGCATCCGGAACCACAAAGTGGACCGGCGAGAAATGCTTTTGTGGAAAGTGGCTTGCCATACGAACGGTGGATTACGGAAACTTCGGCAGGAAAAATCTGGGCCGACATGCGGGAGAATTGGCGACTAAAAACCGAAGCGGATAGGCACGCCGAAGAATTAACTGAGCGCGAGAACAAAAAGTATGCACGCGCGATGTTTCTGAAAGATGGCGAATAATCCATGCCACAATTCTGCCACAAACAAGCTCGGATAGCCCGGTAAACCAACGGGATACAAACCCGCAAACTGCCTGTTTGGAACATGCCAAATAGCAAATAGCCCCAAAACCCTCCAGAAATCCTTACCAGGATTCTATTAGCGCCACTTTCCAGGGCTGACCTTCACTCTGCTATCCCCCCGATTGCCGCGATTCGTTTAAAACCCAATTAGAAAGAAATCGCTCGCTCGTAGTGTGTTTATCCTTCCCAACCACTACAGGTTGTGATATGCCACGTAGCACATGGCAATCGTAAGCCTCGGTAATTTCCCCTATTTTCCCCCACAGAAAGGAGGGCTACAGAGACACCGGACAGATACCTCGGCCATTCGGAAGGGGCAAATCGGGTGGCCGGGGTGCCTAACTCAATCTATTTGTGGGCCGGTGGTGTAGTGCGAGCACGACTGGTTTGCACCCAGTAAGTGAGGGTTGGACTCCCTCCTGGTCCACCAAGCTTTGAGACAGCAACTCTAAGTTAGACCTGAAAATAGATGGCGAAAGGTAGAAAAACAGGCGGGCGGCAGAAAGGTGTCAAGAATAAGCGCACCAACGAACTCGATGAGGCGCGAAGGGGCGGGTTATTGCCGTTAGATTACGCACTTAACATAATGCGTGATCCAAATGAGGACACCGCGCACCGCGATTGGGCCTGTCATGAGGCCCTTCCTTACTTACACCCAAAACGTGTTCCCGAAGATCGCCACGGGGACGCTCAAACCTATATCCTGTCAACGAATGTAGACCCTGATGCATAAGACCACACTGGAACGGTTCGAAGAGAAGTATATCGCAGAACCGAATACTGGATGTTGGCTATGGATCGCGGGCCTAACTCACCAGGGATACGGCAAATTTCGGTGGAATGGCGACAATGACCGCCAGGCCCATCGCTATTCATATATCCAGCATCGAGAACCGATTCCGCCAGGGCTGGTGCCCGATCATCTTTGCCGCGTGCGAAGCTGCGTTAATCCTTGGCATCTTGAGTTAGTAACCGACCGAGAGAACATTCTACGGGGCGTAGGGCCGCCAGCCCTAAACGCTCGCAAATCTATGTGTCAAATGGGTCATCCGCTGGAAGGAGAGAATCTTAGGTTATTAGGCAATAGACGAAGGTGCCGGATATGCTGCCGAGTTAAAAACCGCGAACGTTATTGGGCTAATCCAGAATTGCGACGCCAACAAGCACTGGAGAGCTACTATCGATGCCGGAGTATCACTTTGGCCCGGTCGCAGTAGCAGCTCATCAAAGTCGCGCCCGATTAAAGTATGTGTGGGGCTCAATTGGGACTGCGAAGAGCACTTGGTTGGTATGGCGGGTGTTCTTTAAGGCGGTGCAGGCATCGAAGCTCGGCGTTTCTCTTAGAGCTGTGATTATGAGGGATACGTACCGCAACTTATCCGACAGTACGCTTAAAACGTGGCTCAGGTGGTTCCCGGACAATAGCATGATGGGTTACATCTCCAAATCCAATCCTGCCGATTACATGCTTCGCACCCCGGACGGTCGGATGCACGAAGTATTATTCCGGCACGGCCAGACGGCCCAGGATGCCAGCATGTTCTTATCGACGGAGTACGGCTTTATAGGATTGGAAGAAGTAGCCCCGGCCTACTTGCCAGGAGTAGAGCAAAGGGTAAGTCCCGGAATATCTGAGGAAGTTTTCGATTTAGCTTACAGCCGACTTAGACAAGAAGGGCTGGAGCAGCCCGAGATTGCGCTAACCTCCAATCCGCCCTCCCGTTCCCATTGGGCAAGCAAACGAATCATCGATAAAAGCGGGGATGAGCGCCACGGCACCATGGTGTTTAATCTCCCCGGCATTGCGCCAGTGACATGGGAACACTGGTTTACGCCGACAAGCGAGAATCAGGCAAACTTGCGTCCGGGGTATTACGAGGAGTTAACGGCAACTTGGCCGCGAATCCTCGTCAGGCGCTTTGTCGAGGGCGAGCGGGTCGATATGTTCATCGGTACTCCCCGGTTTAACCTCGACCAGCTCGACGACTTAAAGAAGCTCGCCACAGTCCCATCGTTTCAGGGATTGCTGCCGTCCACCGATGAGAACCTGCTCCACGTCAAGCTCGAGGAGAAGGCGGGCGGGTACGTCAAGATGTGGGCGCCGCCTGACCTGCGGCATCGGTACGTGATAGGCTGTTTGCCTGATGGTGAGCAGGTTTTGACTCGAGACGGCTGGAAGGAAATCGAGGCGGTAGGCCTAGACGATTTGCTCTACGACATAGACGGCACCGAGACGGGCATTAAAAGCATCCAGCGCAGGCCATACGACGGCCCGATTCACTCTATCAAGGTGCAGGGGTTTATCGATCCGGTTCGGTTGACTCCAGAGCATCCAGTATGGACGGTGGACGGCGTAAGGACAGAGCAACGAGTGTCCAACGGTGATCGGAGGCGAAAGAAGCCTTCGTTCTGTAGTTGGAAAGAGGCGCAAACCGTAAATGCCGGTGATTTTGTGCGGATACCTCTTCCGTTTCAACAGGAAGTGGACATCGATCCTTCGAGATGGCCGTCGCAAAGCGAGGTAAGAGTTGATCGTGTTATCGATTCCTCGATCTTAAAGGACGGCGACTTTTGGTGGTTTGTCGGTCTTTATTTGGCTGACGGGTACTCATGGAAAGCGCGTATTTCTGATCCTCGAAAAGGAGATTACGGCTACCAAGTGGCCGTGGCGCTGAATCTGAAAGTAGATAAGCCGGTTGCCGACAGAGCGGCGAGGTTAATTGCTCGTCTGTTCAACAGATCGCCGCAATATACTGAGAAAGAGAACGTCATTGAGGTCAAATTCACATGCGAGAGTATGTATCGCTTTTTGCAGCAATTTGGCCGTGGAGCGGCAAATAAGCGAGTGCCACCGTGGGTTAAAACGATTCCGAAACCGTTACGGATAGAGTTTTTCAGGGGCTACTTCGACGGCGATGGGGGAACCGTTCGATCTAGAAACCACGTAGCGGGTGCTTGTGTCTCAATTTCCAAAGGTCTGATTAATGATTTCCAAGACATTTTATTGTCTTGTGGAATGTTTACTGGAGTCAGCAAGTTGAGAGACGAAGGTGTCTGTTCCTTTCCTGGCAAGGACAAGGAGTACAAGCAAAAGGCTGCTTTTCAGATGCGGATATCCACAACCGCGATGGCCGCTATCTTTGACGGGCATCCTGTGGGCCGTAGTAATAGCACGTATGCCTGGATTGATGGGAAATATCTCTTTGTGAAGGTGGCGAAAAACGAGGTTAGTCAATACGTCGGATGTGTCAACAATTTTGAAACATCATCGCATAGTTACTTGGCGAGATACTTGGCCGTCCACAACTGCGACGTAGCCGAAGGAGTCGAAGGCGGGGATTATTCCGCCGCCTATGTGCTTGACTGCGCCGATGCGTCGATTGCTGCCGCCTGGCACGGCCACATGGAGCCGGCGCTATTTTCCGAGGAACTCACCAAGCTCGGGAATCTCTACAATCGCGCCAACGTCTGCGTTGAGAACAATGCAGGGGGCCATGGGAATTTGGTTCTGCACAAACTGTCACGAGACCTGGGCTATCCGCATATCTACACTCATCAACCAGCAGATATCCGAAACCCGCAACAAAACCGACTAGGGATGCGCACCGATCAGCGAACGAAACCCATGCTGGTAAACCTAGTTGGCGAATATCTGGAGTCACTCGGATCAAAGGGCGAACACGGATCGATCAACGACAAGGATTTAATTGCTGAATTGCAGACATTTGGAATCATGGAGAATGGCCGCTGTGAGGCTCAAGACGGGTGTTTCGATGATCGGGTGATAGCCTTTTCGCTAGCACTCCTCGTTCAACAAAGAAGCGGATTGAACCGAATATTCCCATCGGCAGGAGTGCAACATGCGTTCTGAGCGATGAAACAACATTGCCAGTTACGGTTAAAGGCGAGCTAAAAGATGGAAGACCCCGGACGGCGGTGGCTCGACGCATTGTTTTTGAAGGTTCTTGCCACAGGGAGCCCGCTTTCTATGGGCACTGGGGGAGCGATAGGCACATCGTGGTTTGAAAGCCCGGAATTACTGGAGCGATATCACGCGCACAGAAGGCTTAAGAATCGCACGGCCCGCGAGTCGCGGCGAAAGAACCGCGCCAACTGGTACTGATGCCGCAATCTAACCAGCAGCAGAACGATCTTAGCACGGCCAAGCGAATCTACTATCTCTCGGTCATCCGGGCGGTGGCGGTGGTGAACAAGGTCAAGCGGGCGATCTGGAAGGTGGTTGTATCAAAGGAGGGAAACTAAAATGGACCCAATGGGACTTATCTATTTGATTCTGGCAATTGCGCTAGTCGGGCTGTGTATCTACCTGATCGAAACGTATATTCCCATGGACCCGATCTTCAAGACAATCATCCGGATTGTGGTCGTGGTGGTGGCGATCATCTTTCTCATAAGCTGGATTGCCCCGATGATTAGCGGCGGTGGTCATGCGCCGTCGTTTGGACACCGATGAGACTTCGCTGTTTTCACTGCAAGGGGATCTTTGAGGCGGAGCTGCCGTATGTCTGCACCGAGCACCTGTTTGTCGTGCGGCTTTGCTCGGATCAGTGTTTAAAGGCGCACCAGCAAGAGCACGAGAACGGGGGAAGGGTGGGGTAAGAAATGCCGGTTGAGTATCGATGTGACGGGGCGTGTCGGCGCATCTTGAGCGATCTTCCGCCAGGCGAGCAGGTGGTCGATGAAGGGGAGCGCAAGTATTGTCAAGACGATTATACCCGCCTCACCAAGGCGCGGGCACAGTTTAACGCCCGCATACAGAACATGGTGGACCAGGCCACAAGCGGGTTTCAACGCGAGCTGTGGGATTATACCCAGCCGCCGCTGCTCGATTCCACCCAATTGACCGAGAGCACGCAGAAGCTCATCGCACTGCAACCGACCAATATTATTGCGGTAGAGACGGGCCAGTTGCCACCTATCCGGATGCCCGAACCCGACGTGACGCCCGTTACGGCGCCGCCGCTGGCCAAAACATGAAGATTGGAGCGCCGAAGTGAATACTTTAGCGATGGTTCCGACCGATAGTACGCCCGCTCTCTACGAGTCCTATATCAACGCTTTAGAGCGCTGTTATCGAGTCGATGAGGTTAATTGCTGAAATCGCTCAAACGGTGGCGAAGGATGAGCCTTTAGTATTTTTGTTGGCATATTGGTAAAGTATACCAAATGCCAGAAAATTTAAAGCTTGTCTTAATTGAATGGCTCGACTCTCATGCGTCTAGGGGATGGCAAGACCTGAAGGAGATACAGCAGGCTGCGGAACCGCTGTACTGTCGTTCCGTTGGTTGGCTTATCCACGATGACAAGAGGGTTAAGTCAATCGTGCCGCACTTAGCCGGGGAACAAAACGGTGACATTCTCCTTCATGGTTGCGGTAACATCACAATACCGACTAAGTCGGTCGTGAAGATGACAATATTAAAGGATCGTTAACCTATTTTTTCTTAGGCAACGGCAACCGTTCCACAACGGCTTTATCCTTGTTTTGCTGCGCGCGAGCCCAATCAACAGGCTTAAACTCGCCTGTCTTAGCATCACGGCCGATCAGTCGTGATTTCGGTTGATCTTTCTTACTCATTGAATACTCCTAATATTGCTGCGATAATAAAGCTCTATTAGGGGAGAATCTTGTCTAGGGACGCTCCCCTGAATAGAGCGCCAAAAAGCCTCTGTTGCAAAATGGTGGCGGGCGGGGTAAACCCCAGATACAACCGCGCCTCAAGAAATTGAGGTACATATGAGCGTGTCCAGCGCTGCGGTTAATGACGGCATACTGGAGTTCCAGTCCGGTATGCCGTCGCCTTACTAGGTCTTCAACTCAAGCAATCGTTCAATTCGACCCATCAGTTGATCGTCCATTTCGCCGTTCTTACTCTTTTCGCGTAATAAGCTTATCAGTGTCTCTATATATTCGTTTTGAAGATCATCTTTTGATTTTGTCAGCTTAGAGGTTCCATCCGGAGGTTCTCCTCCGCCGCGTCCAAACCCTGTATTTACAGCCAGGTTTTTATTCTCGGGTTCAGCTGACGGCCTAGATTTGATTACAGGCACAATAAGTTGCGTTTTGCTTCCCCGCGTCTCAAAAAAGCCAGCGGTTTCAGCTGATTCAAAAAGCAGCCTATATGCAAGATCGATTTTTTTGGGAACGATTTGAAACTTCAAACGAAGGGCGTTTTTTAGTCCTAGCCCTTCGGGTAAATCTCTTCCCCGGTATTCATCATAAAGAGCCTTGAATAATGGCACCGTCAAAAAAGATTCGACCAATCCTTCACGATACTGCTCGGGAGTTTCCGGTGAGATTATTTTATAGCCGAGCGGCGTCACCCGAAGCTGCTTGTTCATCTCTGCAATTAGTCCAAACGTCCTTCCAGCGCCAATTCGGGTTAAAAACGCCCCGTTCTGTACCGATTTATATCCAAGGAAAGCGGCGATTTGTTCACGCGAGGCAGACCCGCCGCCCTTGTCGTGAATCGCCTTGGCCACCAATACAGTGTCAGCGAGGTTATAATAAGGGAAAGCAGTGCCGGAAACTTTTCGCGACGTATCTCCATCCGAGTGAGGGTCGGCCGATCTTATCGTTGACGTATCCATAAACTTCTCCTTTACGGTTTAGCGGTAAGGTTTCTTACCTCGACAAAGTGTGGTAGGTGTTTCCATGTGCGCGATCTCCAAGTATATTATTACCAATAGTAAACTCAAACACGCGCGGAGCGCTGGAGTCGTGGGCTATTACGCACGGTCTGTTAGCGGCATGATCCTCGGCCACAAATCACCGCCTGGAGAAGAACCGTACTGGTTTGGTAAGGTCGATGGCGTTGATCGCAAATATCGAAGGGTCATTAGCGGAATTATTTTACCTGTTTTTGACCGCCAGGAGGGCGCAGCGTGCGTGGTAGGAGAGATCTTCTCGATCTCCAAGCCGCAATCGTTCACGGTCCTCGACGCCTATGTGGGGATGTGGCCCGAAGTCCGTAAGGCGCTCATGGAGTATGACAAGAGCTTTCAGTTTCGCATTGCCGTGGTGCCGACCAATGAGGAGAGGGAGCTACTTTGGCGGATACCCTGGAGTATCGACATCCTCACGGCGTCCGCGCCGCGATGGGCATTGACGGCGGTGGGTCATCAGAACGTGGACCAACTATTCAAAGAGGGGAGGCTATCGGCGGAGGCATTGGAGGCGGCAGCGGCAGGGGACTCGCTCGATCTGGGAGCCAAGGCGCTTCAAGTGGCCGTCAATTATGCGCTCGACTTCAATCCCCCATATATCACCAAGAGACCGAAACCACAGGAGTCTTATCCTCTGGGCGTTAAAGGACTCTAAAAGCCATGATTGACCGAACGCTGGAAGAGAAACTCGAATTCTATTCGATGCCGGAGCCAAACACGGGCTGTTGGATTTGGCTTGGGTCAACGAGTCGGGGTTACGGGATGCTGAAAGTTGGCAACCAAAACCTTTATGCGCATCGAGCTAGTTACAGTCTACACTGCGGGGCAATCCCGGCCGGTTTGACCATCGATCATCTTTGCCGAAACACTTGGTGCATCAACCCCAAGCATCTTGATGCCGTGACCCATCGTGTAAACGTTCTGCGAGGCACGAGTCCAAGCGCCAAAAATGCCCATAAAACAGAGTGCAAAAGCGGCCATGCTCTAGTAGACGGCAATATCTATAGCGAACCTTTGACGAGTGTTCGCCGTTGTCGAATCTGTAGGAAAGAAAAAAAAATCCGCTGGAAGCAGAAGCAGACGCCCAAGCCGCAGGAGTCGCACCCGATCGGAGTGAAAGGATTGTGAATGAGTTGCCCTGAGTGCGGCCATATGCAGCCGGGTCAAGCCGCCCGCTGCACTCCACAAGGGAACTGTCTCTGCTGCGGTCGGCAGATTATTGGTCCGAACGCAGAACCCGAGCGTATCCAGGACATAGACGCACTCGAGACCAAGTTTGAAGAGTTCTTGGACGACCTAAATGTTTCGCCCAACGTCAAGGCAATCATCACGGTGAAGCTGCGCGAGGCGAGCCGGTGGATCTTGGTTAACTGCGAGCGGAACGGATTTATAGGATGAAAGGAACCAAATGACCAAAAAACCAATTTCACGCCAGTTTAATCAGGGGGATACGCCGACCATTGCCTGCTTCAACAAGGCCACAGTCGGCCTCGGGGTCGATTTCGACAAGCTGATCGCGGCCATGCAGCTCTACGTGGACAATTACGTCGCACCAAGGTGGGCAAGTCCCGCCAAGCTCGTCAAGTCGGACGGGTTTGTGAAGGGCGCATGGGCCATGGCGTTTATCGATGATGCGGACGTTTCGGGGGCGCTCGCCTATCACGATCTTACTCCGGACGGGTTTCCGGTCTCCAAGGTATTCGTCAAGACCACACTTAAAAACCGCGAGCTAGTCTCGGTGTCGGCCTCGCACGAGTTGGCCGAGATGCTAGTCGACCCGGCCATCCAGATGATGACGACCGGACCCAACCAGCGGCTGACGTATGCGTATGAGGCGTGCGACCCGGTGGAGGCATTAAGCTTCCCAGTCAACGGAATTCCCATGTCGGACTTTATTTATCCGTCCTACTTCGAAGTGTTCAGAAAGGCAGGGTCGGTGCCGTTCGATCAGTTGGGGAAGGTTCGAAAGCCGTTTCAGCTTTTGTCCGGCGGCTACCAAATTATATTCGATGGCCGCAAGTGGACCGAGGTGTTCGGGTCGGAAGCCAAGAAAAAGAAGTTTCTGAAGGAGGACCGGCGCGGGCATCGCTCGGAGACCAGGAAGAAGCGAACCAAGGGACTATGAGCCGCGATCTTCTAAACCTCCCGCACTTAGCCGAGAAGCTCAGAAAGATGCAAGGGGATCTTGCGGCGGGAGTAAAGCCGGGATCGGCGCCCCACCCACGGCGCACGCTCAAAGAGGCCGCACAGGTGAATAATGGCAACAAGACCCAAAAGCCGCGTAACCCGCGACGACGTAAAAAGCGCGCTCCAGCGCAACATGAAAGAAGTGTTCACGAAGGAGCCATCAACGGTGAAACGGGCGAAGCACTTCGGCCCGGGGGGCAAGACGGCGATGCTGCGAGCGATAGCGTACTCGAAGACGAGGAAGGGAGAATAGATGCCAAGTGATTTTAGCCCCATAGCGCAAACGGCCTGCGTCGGCTGCGGTCGCCCATCGACAACGGTCTCGGAGTCCGGCGTGGTCTTGAAGCGCCTGGACACCTACTCGCGGGCCTTTGGGTGTCTCTCCTGCTTTTTGAAGTATTCGACGTGTGCAAATTGCCATCACGAGCGCCACAGGTCAGCGGCGCCGGCTATCTGGACGGTTAACCAACTCTCCACGCCTCCCAAGGCGGGACGCTGCTGGTGCGGTTGTCAGGAGTACCGCCACGGATTAGCAGCGGAATTTGACCGGCAGTTTGACGTTCATACCGGGAAGATCCCCGATCTTAGATGCGCGCGAGGGTGCGGCAGATATCGGCAGCGACAGCCCAATGGGTTTACGCCGCTTGAGTGCCCGGAGTGCCAGAAGGAATACCGGAGTTTGGTGAATGGCTGACGCTATTTTGGCGTGGACATGTAAGTGCTGCTTCAAAGAGCCAGCGCATAGACGACAATTCATCGTGCCAAGAACGACAGTACTGGAGCACCATCCGACGCCGGAGGCTGAAGAATTCTTGATCCGAGCCACGGTCGGCGAGGCGGAATATATGGAAGCGGTGCGACTCACTGCCAGCGATTTCATACACGACCGAGCGTGTCACAAGTTGGCGCAGGCCATAGAGTCGTTTTGCGCGATGGTGGCGGGCCAAGCCTAATGGATAAGACTGAGGAGAGCGTTGTCTACATGGACGTGACCTACACGGCCCGCGAATGGAAAAGGCTGATGGGATCGACGCACTATCAATACCGCTGGTCCAACCCGAAATCCTATCGGTCAAAGAAGGACGCAAGCCGCCCGCCGGCGGGAGTACGCGGCGTGACGCGCGACATGCGGGCGCTGGTCGATCGGGCGATTAGGGATTCACGGTAATGGCTAGAGCGGCGAAACGACAGTCCGAGATCGAGCGGCTAAAGGTCGAAGTGAACGACCTGCGCAAGGCGGGGCAGCAGTTAATGGCAGGGGTTACGGAATTCGCCCGACAGGAGAACTGGAAGCTTGAAGGGACGCTCACCGATGACGGGACCGCGCTTGACCGCTGGGTGTGGAAGGAAGGCGACCCGATCAAGGTGGCGCGCAAGTATCTGGGGTTAGAGGAGAGCAACAATTGAGCGGCGGCAAATAGTATGCGTGAAGAAAAGATTCACCAAAAAGGATGCCTCACGAGTGCTCAGACGGATCTCCGTGCTGCGGATCTGGGGGGATTCCAAGCGGCGTGAGCAGCGCGCGTATTATTGCCAGAACTGTAACTGCTTTCATTTGACGAGTCAGCAGGACCGCAGAGATTGGATGGTGATGGATGACTTAAAGAATGCCGAACGACGAAGAACAGCTTCATAGGGGCGGGGGAAGTCGGCCCATCCCCGACCCGACACTTCTCACCACGCAGCAGGTACAGCGTGAGATCGCGTCGTTAAAGGAAATCATCTTCACGCGGTTGGACGCCAATGACAAGGCGGTGCAGCTACTACATGAGGATGTAACGCGCGTCCCGACCGACACCGATAAACAGATTGCGCACCTAAAGGAGCTTCACCAGGAAAAGTTTGAGTCCATCGTCAAGCAATTCAGCGAGCGCGACGCGCGCATGGACCGAGAGGCAGCAAGCAATAAGACGAGTCTTGATGCAGCGCTTCAGGCGGCGGAGAAAGCCGTCAATAAGCAAAACGAGACCTTCGCGTTGAGCATAAACAAAAGCGAGAACGCAACCAACAAATCGATGGAGCAAATGGCCGCTCTAATCCACACATCAAACAACGCGCTCGAAAGTAAGATCAGCGATCTGAAGGATAGGGTGACGATCATCGAGGGGAAGACCAGCGGGCAGCAATCCGCCCAGACAACAAACCAGATTAGTAATAGCTTCATGGTGGCGGTGTTCGTTGCGTGCGTGTCCTTTGCGGGCCTGATCGTCGTTATTGTTCGGGAACTTCTGAAGTAGGAGAATTTTTCATGCCGACTGAGACCGACAAGGTAGTCATGACAGAGCGCGAGGGCGAGCCACGCCCCCATCCCCAAGTAATTATTTTGAAATGGTGGCAGCAGGCGCTTATTCGCGGCTCGCGTGTGTATCTGCAAAGCCTGGTCGGGTTCTTACTGGCGGCGGGCACAGGCGCGGCGGCAGCGGTGGGGGTCAATCTCCCCGTCGGCGACTTTGCCAAATTGCTTTTGACCGCGGGCAGCATGGCGGTAGCACCTGCCGCCATCAGCCTGATCCAGAACAGTATCGAGATGCTTACCAAATTGGATTCGAGTAACCCGCAGTTACGGGCGTAGCCAGGAGAGATTATGGCATTCCGACTCTACGTCGTTCCGGCAATCGGCACGGGTAGCTCATCGTCAGACTCTCGTCGCCCAAAGTACATTGCAGACCTCGGCGTCAGTTGGGGCGCCATGGATTACGGCTTTCAGCCGCTATTTTTAGTGGCCGCAGACCTTACGCCGGCACAAGACAGCGCCGTGACCGCCAATACCGATGTGTTTGCGTTTCCGGCTAACTTGGCCACTGCGGTTGGCGGTGGCGGCGTGACCGCCGCGCAGAACGCTTTGGAGGCGGCTTTGATCCCGGCGCAGTGGGTGAACGGCTCCATGCTCTGGAGCCAGGTCGCTAGGATAATTGCTGGAATGTTTCAGTTCATGCAACGGCTAAACGGGATTTTGGGGAACGCTGTGGTGATCGATGCCTCGGCCAAGCTCAATGCTCAGTGGCAGACCGTACCCGTTGATGATCAGAGCGCAGTCTTAGAGGCTGCGCAGTCTTTGGGTTACAACACCTCGTTTATTCAGCCAACAACGCAACTACGGGCGATTCTTAAAACCTTCGCCGATGCTTGGGGAAATACGCCGTTTCGGCTCGGGAATTTCGTTTTTTGAAAAATGGCCAAATACTTCGACAAATTTGACATTCCCGATGAGGATCCACTCTCGCACGCTGGGGTTTGGGATAGCTATTCAGGCCTTGGAACTCTAAAGGTATCGAGTAACACGGTACTCCCTTCGAGCGATAACGGCGATAGGGTCATGACCTATAACGGGGCGACGTTTGAGGCCGATCAATTTGCCGGCGTGACTATTGCCACCATTCAGGGGGCAGGACAAGTGGACGAAGGGGTGGTGCTGCGCTTTGCCGCGCCCAACACAATAAGCGGTTACGTTTTTAGGGCGCAACGAAATGACGGCCCTACTTCGGCTATCCTAAAAGTAGTCACTGGAACTTTCACAAGTTTAGCATCAAATAGCGCAGCCACTTGGGCGCCGACCGATTCCCTGCAAGCAAGGGCTTTAGTCAACTCACTCGAATTATACCGCAACGCCAGTCTTCTCTTGTCCGTCTCAGATTCTACTTTTACTGGAAGCGGCAGGGTTGGGCTGCATACGGCGGTGAATGCTGCAGCAGATAGCGGCCTCGACGATTTCTTGGGCGGCGATTACCTTGAGCTATTCCCGCTCATCGCGGTTGCGAAATACAAGTATTTCCCCAAGCCCATCATGCAGAAGCCCATCACGGCTGGGAGGTTACTCTAAAGTGTTACTGCTCGCGGCAACTACCGACAAGCTCTCGCTCATCTCCTCGACCACTGGCGATGTTGACGTTCATGTCTCGTACATTGACCTCAACTCCACCACTGGTGCGTGGGTGGGTGGCGGCAAGCAGAACACGAACATTACCACGGCGACGACCACCGACATTCTCGCCGCGCCGGCTTCCACCACGCTTAGAAACGTCAAGACGATCAATATCCGAAACGCTCATGCCTCCTCGTCGATGACGGTCACGGTCCAGTTCGACCAGAACGCCACCCTGTACGAACTCCACAAGGTCACGCTCGCCGCGGGCGAGGCGCTCGAGTACATCGAGGGAGTCGGGTTTTTCGTTCTCGGGAATATTCCCCAACCGCCGCTCCTTTACAAAACGCTTCTGGCCGATGATACGGGCGGGTCGCTCTCAGCTTCGGCGCAGCCCTGGTTTCCCACGGCGGGCGGCGTCACGGTGAAGGCGGGAACCAACTATAATTTTGAAGGGTTGCTGATGCTCGCCACGGGCGCAACCACGCACACGACCGCCAACCTGTTCGCCGGCACGGCGACCATCACCTCAATCGACTACTATGCCAAGATTCGCTCTGGCGCGAACTTGACCATTGCGACCACCGTCTCGGCTATTCGCGTATCGGTGGCAACGGCGATTGTTCTCAATGCGACCTCGACAGCCGTGGAAACGATCATTCAGGTGGACGGGGTGGTCAAGATCAATGCGGGCGGGACGTTCATCCCGCAGTTCCAATTTTCGGCCAACCCGACAACGCCCTGCACGGTGCGGCGCGGCTCTTATTTTTTAATGCAGGAGATGGCGGCGGAGACTCAAGGGACGTGGGCCTAAAATGCCGGTAGGAACTTTCGACAAGGATACGGTAGGTATCGCGTGGTTTGACGCAACGGCCGTCACGCTCGGCTGGTTCGATCCCGACCTGATCGATAATGCGGCGGCGGTGACAGGCGACACGCGGTTAAAGCCATGGCAGGCCCAAGCGCAGATGGGAGCGTTAGTCGCCCAATGAGAGAGCCAAGAATGGACCATTGCGATTGCTGCGGCGGGCGCGACCTCATGCGCACCTACATCCAGTGCCAGCACTGCCACAAGCGGCTGTGTCTCAAGTGCGTGGCGGTCCATCCATCGCCTGAGCTTTGCAGCAGGCGGAGCTTTCAATGCACGCATGGGGAGCGGGGATTAGTGGGGCGCGGCAACGATCACGTCAAAGAGAATCCAACGGAGAGAGTTTATAGTTTTGGGTACGAGTTTTCTAAACAAGGTCTGAAAGGAGGATAAAATGAGAGAATTTACAGTCGGTGGCGCGGGTCTGACCGTAGCCAACAATTCGCCGGTTAGCTTGGTCATGATCATGCCGAGCGCGGCGCCCAACGTCAACATTCAGATTCTGCGCGTGTGGATTGGGCAGTCCGCCAACGCGACCAGCGCACAGCAAAGAGTCGAGCATACCACCCAGGTCGCCGCGTTTCCGACCACAGCCGTGTCGGCCACCCCGGCGGCGCTTAACCGCTCCGATGCGGTGTCCGTCATTACCGGCGCGACCACAATCGCGGCGGGCAAGAGCGGGATCAATGTGGGAACGGAAGGCGCGGGCGCCAAGACTTCGATCTTCTCGGATGCCTTTAACGTCCTCAACGGTTATCTTTGGGTGCCCACACCCCAGGAAGTGTTGACGTTCCCGGCCGGCTCGCTCTCCGCGTATGACCTGCAGCTACCGACCGCGCCAACTTCGCTTACGCTTTGGAGCTTCGGAATTAATTTTGCCGAAAGATAAGCCGTGCGGATAATCTATAGTGAGGACACTGCGGTAATTCTCACCTTCCGTAGTGGATCGCCGCCGGGGGTGACAGAAATTGAAATCATCAGCCCTGGCGGTGATCAGATCACCGATGCAAGCGGCAACAATATCGCAGCGCCGAGCTAAAAATTTATGCCGAGCCGTGCTCTTACTAACACTCAGTCAATCGCCTGGGACTTTGGCACAGTGGGCCAGGCCAAGGCGAATACTCGCACCGACTTCTCGACTCCGAGTAGCCCACAGGACGGCGATTTCTGGATCGAGGCGAGCGGCACGAGCCCGAATAGAGTGATCTCGTTAAAGATCAGAGACGGAGGAGCCACGTACACGCTGGCGTCCATACAGAGATGAAAAAACTCTGGCTTGTACTATGGCTGCTGTTCCTCTTGCCGACAGCCGACTTGCACGGCGCGGCGACCACTTCGTGCGTCACCGTTCCACAGCTATCCGATGTCGTTACGGTGGTAAATGTTAAATGCCCTCCTTATAACGCGAAGGGTGACGGTTCGACCGATGACGCTGCGGCAATTCAAGCTGCCGCCGACGCCGCCGCAACCGCCCAGGGCACTTTATATTTTCCTTTAGGTGTTTACCGCGTTACCTCGCCGATAATGTTCCCCAGCGACACTTTTGCTGGCGGCGGGCAAAACCATTTTAATATCCAGGGTGATGGCTACGTGCAGAGCGTCATCAACTGCGACATCGCATCGAGTACCTCTGACTGTATCACCTTTTGGGGCAACAAGGGCTTCTCGATGAAAGGCATGGCGTTCCACAATGCTCAAACGAAGGGAAGTCGGCAAGGATTAGTATTTAGTGGTTCGGGTAGCGGCACTCAGACTGGGCAATCCATATTCGAGCTGGTCGCCGTGGACAGCTTTTCCAAATGTATAAATACACAAGGTGTAGGCGGAACTGCTACGTCCAGCGAGATGACGTTTATAAATTTGTTCCTGGGTAACTGCACCGATGGTTTTTACAACGGCAATTTCAATGGTCTGAACTTCGTTTTCATTCAGTTGATGATGGCCGAAAATACGACTGGAATAAACTGCGCCACAGCCGGTTGTTATGTCATGGGAGGCAGCGCATCAGCCAACGGCACCGATTTTCTATTTACCAACGGTGGCACATCAACGGTCATGAATTTTCGCTCTGAAAGTATCGGCACCTATTTTTTAGATATGAATGGAACCAATGTGTTCGTCAAAGGCGTATTGGCTCACAAGACTGGCAGCACTGAAGTTATCAGATCGGGAGGCAGCTTTGGAAGCAGCTTAACGATTGAATCGAGTGAAATCGGCGGATACATCACTGCGCCTGGCAGTAATTTTTTTGCAACTGAGGGCCTTACGGGCATCGTTCTACTCAACAACCGCATTGCTGACGTATCCAACGACGTGATTAGGAGCAATACGGGTGCGACGACCGACAACATGGGGCCGGGGTTCCGTTCAAGTGCTGTCACTTCATTTATGTCTCACGGGAATATCCGCTGTACCGATGGTACATTTAGTACCTGTGACGAAAGATTTGTGGATGGAATAGGCACCATGACTGGCGCTGGAACCAGCCAGCCGATTTACAACTCAAGCGAGAGAATGATCATCGACAATTTCAAAACCACCGGGGCGGCAGGCGGCAAGAAAGTCCTTTGTGTGGACACTTCGACGGGTCGGCTTTATGCGAGCAGCACGGGAACGGATTGCAGTAATTAAATATGGCGCTGACAGATAATCTTATTTCGTTCTGGGAACTAGAAGAAGCCAGCGGTACGCGTAACGATGCTCGCGGCGCCAACCATCTCACTGATAACAACACGGTTACGCAAGCAGTCGGAAAAGTCGGCAACGCTGCCCAATTCACGGCGGCAAATAATGAGTATTTAAGCGTTGCCAGCAACAGCGACTTTGTTCTTGGAACTGGCGACTTCACTTTTTGTGGATGGTTCTATTTCGATTCCTTAGTAGCCGATACCGGAATGGCAGGGAAGGATCGCGGTCCTGTCGGTGAGTGGACCATGGCTTATATCCTATCGACTCAACGTATAACGCCAGCGATTAATGATCAATCTAATCAATACCCGGCCAATTCATTGGGCGCTCCTGTCATCAACACTTGGTACTTCGTAGTTTTTTGGCGCGACACGGTGGCAGGGACGTATAATGTCCAGGTGAACAACGGGACCGTGGACAGCACCGTTGACGGCACTAACCCGAACACTTCAGTTTTTGATGTCGAGATCGGTCGAGCACGACTGGCATCAACGGATAGCCCAATGGATGGCCGCATTGATCAGGTTGGATTTTGGAAACGTGTTCTGACCACACAGGAGCGGACTGACCTTTACAACGGTGGCGCAGGCTTGAGCTATGCGGCGATGACACCAGACAATCCCGTCACGGCGCTGCGCAGAGTCTACTATGTCTAAACGATTTGGAGCGAACATTTGATTGGCGCTTTACCAACCACCACCGCCGCAGCCGTTCATAGGTGGGGCTCAACCTCTCGCGCCGCGGGAGTTGACCCCGCCCTCGAGCGCGCCACCCACTGCGCAGCCGCCTCGGCGCGCACTACCGGAAACGGTACTGGCATCATGGAGAGTAGAGCCATGGCCGCAACAACAGCGTGCGCGGCTGATCCAAGAGGCGCTCGCTGCCAATCCGCCGTTCGATCAGAGTTGGGTATTTCCGGTTATCAATTCGTGGCAGACAGTCGCGCCGACCTTTCAGCAACGGGAATTATCGCCTGGGATACCGGGGCAGTCGGTCGACAATCCGCCCAATCGAGCCGCCGAACTCCGCGCCGCGCTGATCTCATGGCAACCGCCGCCGACGGTGCGAATCGTCTACGCCAAGTTCACTCAGGGGATCGACAACCCGCCGTTTGGCTTGCCGCCGCGCTGGCGCTTCGATCTCAGCACTCAGGACTCAGCACTCAGCGCTCAACGATACGCGAGATACATTCAGCAGGCCGCGCTGGCTGGGGCCGACAATCCGCCCTTTGGAATCGCGCGCTCCATGGGCGCGCTTGGTCAGTGGCAACCGAGAACGCTTACAAAGATCGAGCAAGCGCTAGGCATTCCGGAGTTTGCTGGGGCTATCGTCGACAACCCGCCGTTTGGGATGGCGCCCGACTGGCTCTGGAGCACGCTCGGCCAGTGGCAGATCGTCCTGCCGACGCCGATTCGCTACAACAGGCTGGTTCAGGAATTTGTTGCGGCAGTTGTCGAGAAGACGCCGTTCAATCAGGGCTGGTTCTGGGCGGTATTGAATCAATGGCCGGCTACAGCGCCGGTGATACAGGCAAGAAAGTTATCGCCAGGCATACCGGGACAATCAGTCGATTTACCGCCACGCCGCTCTCTGGACTTGCGCTCGACGTTTGTTTCGTACCTGCCTTCAGCACCATTCGTTTTTCCGCCACACCAGCTTTCAGCGGGGATTCCCGGCCAATCGGTCGATCAGCCGCCGGGGCGCATCGCCGATATACGCTGGTGGAAAGAGCCGCACTGGGCGGTAGTCAATGGCGATCTTATTGCCGCGCTCATTCAACCGCCTGCGGTAGTCGACAACCCGCCGTTCGGGATGCCCCCCGATTGGCTCTGGGTGGCTCTCAGTCAATGGCAACCGAGAACCCTTACGCGGATCGAGCAGGGCCTTATCGGCCAAGAGGGGCCGGCGATAATTATCATCACGCCTGGATACAGAAAGATCATTACGTTGCGCGGGGACCGGATCGACGTGATCCTCGGATAGAAAGGAAGGAACATTTGCTGTGAAGCGGAGGAAAGACATGGTGAGCAAAACGAAGGAAGAACCCCAGACCGACATGAGCACGAGCGATATGGCAAACGAAATTGCCAAGATGAAAAACCTCTGGCGCGTTTTTGAGCGGGCCGACGAAGTGGCCACCGCCTTACAGCGCGCTGAGGGAAGAGCCGCCGAACTCGACGCCAAGAACAAGGACGCAGAGGAAAAGCTGGCGCAAAAGCAGGCCTCGTTCGATCAGACGGTCGCCAAGCTCGATGCCAAAGAGAAAAATTTGGCCGACTACGAGGCCGATCTCGACCAAAAGAAGGCCGCGGCGCAAAAAAAGTTCGACGCGGATATGGCCGAGCTTAACGCGCACTACAGTGAGACCTCCGTGGCGGCACGCGACAAGGTGGCGGCGGACTTAAAGGCCGAACAGGAGAGAGTGGACGAGCTTACGGCCCAGAAGAGTGACCTGCAGCGCGATGTGCGGATGCTCGAGGCCGAGATTGAGACGCTGACAAAGAGAAAGGCGGAACTATGAGCGAAATAATAAAGCTTCGTCTATGAGATAGCACTACTCATTCCCGTTTTAGCTCTAGGAGCGATCGCAGTGGCTTTCGCGGTGGGCGCGTTTATCGAACTTAAATGGAGGTATTTTAACAAATGAGCGAAATAAAGACCATAAACGACGCGATTAACGTCCTCGCACCCTTCAAGAACGTGTTTAGGGCTGCGGACTACCTGGAATCGGTGTTTGAGCGGGCCAAAGGCATCGACGATGAGACCCAGCAGCTAAAAAGCGAGCAGCAGAAGGCCCTGAGCGATACCTCCAACGCCAAGCGCGAGGTAGTGGCGCTTCGGGCCCAAATTGCCGAGCTTCGGGCCGAAGTGGAGATGATGGTGGAGCAAAAATCCAACTTGATCGACGAGGGGACGGAGCGGGCCAAGGTTTCACTCGTGACGGTCAAGGCCGAGCTCGATAAGGCGCGCCAAAACGCCGCCCATGTGCGAAAAGAGCTCGCACGCGACATCACCGACAAGACCGCCACCGTGGAGCAGCTCAAAAAGGCAATCGAGCGCCTTCAGGCCAACAAGAAAGAACTCGAAGGGGCCGCAACATCGATAGAAGCCAATGCGATCAGCCAAAATGAGCAGATCAACGCGAATAAACAGGCGTTGGAGCGCGAAGTGGGGAACCTCCAGGCGCAAAAATTGACCCTCAATAGCGAGGTGAAGCGCCTTCAGGCCAATCTCGAAGAGGCCAAGCGCCACGACGCGGAGCGAAAACAGGCCCAAGAGTCAGCCCATCGGGCCAAACAGGAGCTGCAGGCGATTGCGGACCAACTGGAAGCGAAGAGACAGGACCTAAGCGATCTCAATGAGTCCAATCGGGCGGCAAAGGAGATTGCGGCGATAGCGAGCGAGGAAAAACGAGTGCTCGCGCGCGAGACGGCAAACCTGCAGGCCCAGAAGACCAAACTGGAGCGAGAAATCGCCCAGCGCGAGAAAACCCTCGATGCTCAACGGCACAAGGAAGTAAAGGAAAAGCAGGCCGAAGCGAATTGAAACACGGAGGACATGAGAAATGGCGACAGTAGGATGGACGGGAAGAAAGGCGACTTTAAGCATAGCTAATGGCGGAACGATCTCCGACGTGCTGGATATGGGTCTATCGGCGCCGGATACCGCGCAGACCTCACAGGTAATGGTCAAAGGCTCGGCGGGCGGCACCGACAAAATACTGCTCAATGGCCAGGAAGCGGTGACGGTGGTCTCGATTGTGAGCGTGGTGCAGGGCGCAACGACATACACGGTCACAACCGACTACGTGCTCGGCACCAACACGGTCGACTGGTCGCCGGCAGGCGTGGAGCCGGCAGTAGGAAGCCTCTACACGGTGACTTACACATACAAAAAGCCGCCAAGCGCGCGGGCCTATCGTCGCTGGGAGATCGAGATCAAGGGTCCCGCCGCACTGACGGGCACGGTGGGACTGCAGATTTCCGACCAGGAAACGACCGGCTTTGTGCCGGCCCAAAGCGGCGCCGCGGACATTACCGTCCCCGCCAACAAAGCCACGCCGGTGATTCCGATTATCGCGCGATTTCTGAGGCTTGTGTCCGGTGGGGCGGAGGGATCGCAGCGCGACTTTGTGGTGATGGGAGCAACGCCTAAGTAAGAAAATGAGAAATGCCGACACCGAAGTGGCAGCAATCGAGGAGGGGTTCAAGCAGGCCGTTGTGGGCGCCTTTCTCCGCTACTTCCAGGACACCGACGATCAGACCAAGTGGGGCGATGACGCGCCCGGACGGTTTAAGAAAAACTTGGCTCATGCGCGCGTGGCCCGTGAGACGGCGCTCAAAATAATCGAGGACGGTCAATGAGCAGTGCTTGCGATATTTGTGGCGGTCAAATGGTATGGATTCGTGGCAGATATCCTAATCAAGATGGACGTCACGTGTGTCCAACCTGTTTAGCAGAACGCATGGATCAAATTAGAGAACTAGCGGACCCCGATTACGGGCGAGCATATCAACAAGTCAGTAAAAAGGAGGGTTAAAACCATGGATAGCAAGAAAAGCAAGAAGGCGAAAAAGGAGAATACATTCTTGAAGCCCAAGAAGGGCACCAAGAAGGTCGCGGCAAAAAAGCATAAGCCCGATTGGCCCATGATGCTTGGCGATCAGATCGGGGATCTTGCCACTCGCGTGGCGGCGCTCGAGGAACTGGTGCGAAAGCAAAACCCGACCAACCTACCGCCCGAGGACCCACCGCCCTAGGTGAACAACGAAGTGCCAGCGTAAAGAGGTAAAAGCGGAAAACCGCAGAAAGGCAGGTGATGAAGAAGAGGCGAATATAAAATGGCCGACCTAATGAATTCGACGGTTTTGTCGAATCTCCTACAAACTCCCAACCCCGCTCAACAAGACGACCCCGCTCTGGACCCCGCGCTATCTGCTGGCCGCGTCATTGATCAACCGATCGAGGCGCGGCTCAAGTACGGGAGTAGCTTTCATGCCGAGATCCTCTCGCGGTTAAACGCCCGACAGCGACTTGCCGAGAAAAACATCGCTTCGCGCTGGGACGACTGGAATCGCGTGGATGAGAGTTGTGCGCTTTACATAGACCTGGCGCGAAACGTCCGGACCGCCGACAAGGGCACGAGATCGAACAAGAAGGAAATGCCCTGGGAGCGGGCGATCGTGGTGCCGATGAGCTACGCGATCCTCCAGACCTACCTGACGCAGCTCCTGGCGATCTTTACCAAGCGCGACCCGATCCTGGAGATCAGCGGCAGCGGCCCGGAGGACATGCGCTCGGCCAAAGTGATGCAGGCGGTTATCGGGTACGATCAGCGCGAGACCAACTTTCTCGTCCAGCTCTACACGATCCTCCAGGACGCCGTGAAGTACGGCATGGGCACGTTTTACGATTGTTGGACCGACAAGTACGGCTGGAAGTTCACCAAGCGCCCGCCCAACCCGTTCCAGGACTTTCTCGGAGTGCCTCCGGTGGAGCGGACCTGGGACTTACTGAAACAGCACAATAGCGTCGAGGCGGTGGACCCGCGCCTTACCTGGGTGGATCCCCGCGTGTCTATCTCCAACGGCCAGAAGGCCGAGTTCGCGGGACACCGGGCGTTCTGCTCCTACTTGGAGCTCCTCGAAGGGGCGCAGAAAAACGGCGGACCCTACTTCAATATCGAGTACGTCTCCAAGCTCGGCGCGGGAGGGATCAGCCGGCGCGATACCACCGTGGCCCGCTCGCTGAAGCACCTCCAGATGACAGGCTCCATGGACGACAAGGACAAGGGGTTTCACTGCAAGGATGTAATGTCGATCAAGCTCATCCCGAAGGACTGGAAGCTCGGCGACGGAGAGCGCCCGGAGGTCTGGCAGTTTGCCTGGATCGATAAATCGATTGTCATTCGCGCCCACCCATCGGAGTACGAGCACCAGGAGCTACCGTATAGCGGTGCGGAGTCCAACGTGGACACTCACGTCACGTTTAATCCGGGGGCAATCGAGAACCTCGACGGATTACAAAGGTTTATGAATTGGTTCTACAACTGCGCGGATGAGCAAACAGAAATTCTTACCAGCTCGGGATTCAAGTTCCTAAAAGACCTGGACGATGGCGACAAGGTAGCCACGGTTGATCCCAACACACATGAATTTTGGTTTGAGGCGCCGCGGCAACACTTCGTTTATCCATTCGACGGTGAGATGGTCCGCGTGAAAACAGATCAACAGGATATGCTCGTGACGCCGAATCATCAAATGTACGTTGGCACTTGTACAGAGGGGAACCACAGATTCCGCTTCAAAGACGCGGCTGCGATAGATCATCGCTGTAAGTTCTTGGGAGCGGTAAGTCAAAATGGTGGGATAGAAAATGGCGAACTTGTGTTGGAAGAAGAGACTAGGATCTACGCGAATGGTGGCAGTCATACCGTTCCTCTCACATCAATTCCCTACTCGACCCTAGCGCCATTCCTGGGGTACTTCGTCTCCGAGGGGAATTGTTACATCAGAGAATACCAGTCCGGTGATCGCGCAAAGGGAATTACCTCGGCGCACAGAATTACTATCGGTCAATCGAAGGAATCAACGGCGGAGAAAATTGCGGGGGTGATGGAGTCTATGCCCTTTCACGTTACTCGCGCACAACCAACGGCGGATCTGTCTACATGGACGATCTCTAACTGGCGCTTGGCTAAGTGGCTGAAAGAACATTGTGGCGACAGTGCGCAAACTAAGAGAGTTCCGGCTTGCGTGTTCACCTGGGGGCCAGAACTGCGCGGTAAGTTCCTTGATGCGGCCATTGACGGCGACGGCCATAAAAAAACCGAGAACTATGCACAGTACTACTCGGCGAGCAAGGAGTTAGCCGACGGAATTCAAGCAATTGCAGTATCGCTCGGATACAAGACCGTGCTTGGCCAGTCCCTTTCTAATGGTAAGACGCTCTACTGCGTCAGCATAAACAAGCGCACCAAAACCTTTGCTCTTCAACCGTGGTCGTTCAGCCGCGAATACTACAAGGGCGAGGTTTACTGCATCGAGAATTCCACCCACCTGACAATTTATCGGCGTAACGGCAAAGTCGGAATTCACGGTCAAAGTCATGTCGCCAATGTGATGCGCCATTTAAATAACTCGATGCTCTACTCGCCAACACTGGTCGAGGAGCTCGACATTCTCAACCCGACCGCGGCGGGCCATTACCGGCTCTCCGCTCTTGGCGAGAAGCTCCTTCAGGAAGGGCGGATCAGCATGGACGCGGTGATTCATCAACTCCAGAAGGTCGATGTGACAAGCGGGATGTTGGGCGAAGTGAATCAGCTATTCGATTGGGGCATGAGAATGACCGGCGCCTCCGATGCGATGCAGGCGCAAGTGACCTCGGATAAGCGCACGCTCGGCGAGATCAATCAGGCCAACATGGGCGCGAGCGCAAGAATGAGCTTTTACGCCCAGTTGATCGACTCCATGGCGATCTTCAAGATGGCGCAGCGCTGGATTTCCAACCGCCAGCAGTTCACCGACAAGGAGGGGTGGTTTCGGGTGAGCGGGGAGTTTGCCCGCGAGATGGCGAGCACCGGGGACCCGCGCTACCAGAACGGATTTATGATGGTGACGCCCGACGATCTCGCCGGAAACGTCGATTATGTGCCGCGCTCCGGGCCCATGCCGGCAGACCCGGGCGACTCCATCCAGGCGTGGACAACGCTTAGCGAGATGCTCTCCAAGAGCCCGATGCTGCTCCAGATGCCCGACGCACAGGGACGAGTGCCCGACGTGCAGGAGTTGTTCAAAGAGTTTGCACGCACCCCGCTCGGCATCCGGAACATCGACTCGTTCTATAAGCCTCTCATGCCACCGCCCGGGATGGGGATGCCGGGACAAATGCCGCCAGGCGCACCCGGCACGCCGCAAGTGCCGGTCAGGGTGTTGCCAGATGAGCAGGTAGCGCAAATGAGACAGGCGGGGAACGTGATCCCGCTGAAAGGAGCCGCTTAATGGCGACAAGGGCTGACTATAACGATTACGAGCGGGTGCAGGCAGCGCTCGAAGCCAAAAATGTGAGGCTTCGCCAGCTCGAGGCGCCGTATCTGCGCGCCGTGGAATTCATGAAGTCCCTGGAGTGGCAAAACGTCCGCGACCGGGTGCTTATCAAAATCCAGCAGGCCACCGCGAGCTATCAGGGGAAGGACGCCACCGAGGCCGTTTATATCCTCGGTAAATTAAGAGCGTTTCTATTAGAAATTCAAGAACCGACCGATATCATAGTTGAGTACGAGGGGTTAAAGCGCGAGATCGAGGCGTACTACGCCACGAGGGGTTAAGTGGAAGATTTAGAAAAAGCGCGTGAGCGCCGACGACGGTGGCGGCTGGCAAATCCAGAAAAGCATAAAGAGTCACAAAAGCGATACCGTCAGGCAAACCTCGACAAGCACCGTGAGGCTCAAGCCAGATATTACAAAGCAAACCCAGGAAAATGTAACGAGGCCGGCAAACGGTGGTATTGGGCAAATGTAGGAGAACGGCGGGAATATATGCGTCAGAGTTACAACGACAATTCGGAAAAACGTCGTAAATACAGTCAGACCTACCGTGCCAAATTGGGCTACGAGGATTATCGACGGGGCAATTTAAGAAAGCGCGGTTTGACGCCCGATGGGTATGACATTTTGTTGCGTAGGCAGAATGGTGTCTGCGCCATTTGCGGAACGCCGCCGCCAGCCGGCAAAGTGTTATGCGTAGACCACGATCACGTTGATAAAAAGGTGAGGGGTCTTCTTTGTGACAGGTGCAATCAAGGGATAGGTTTCCTGAGAGACAGTCCCACCATTATCGAAGCAGCACTAAAGTATGTCCAGCGATTTTCTCAACTCAAATTACTTAAGAGGACGGCGAGTTGATTGGCAGACTGTTAAACATTTCACAGGTTGCCGATTTCTTGAAAGTTACTCCAAGAACGGTTTACCGGCTCGTGGAGCAAGGTTCACTTCCCGCTGGACACCTGATTCGCGGTTCACGCCGCTGGTTTTTTGATGAGCTTGAGGATTTTATTCGCTACTCGACTCCAACCTTTCGGAACGAAATAAAAAAGCCTGACAATCCGTGACACGTCTATATCGCACACACGCCCGTTAGGTTTACCCTTTTCACCAAATTCTCCTTAAACCCTCTCAAGACCCGCCTTTTTTGGCGGCAGGCTTGGGGTTTAGCAACGGGCCTACCTGGAGGAGAGCCGGGAGCCCAAGACCCAACAAGAAAGGAATAACCGAAACCACATGGCAGACAACGACAAAGACCTTCTAGCATCGCTCACCAATACCCAGTTACCGGCCGTCCCTTCCCCTGAACCTTCCGAACCCGCAGAGCCCAAAGAGGTATCGCGCGGCGAAGAGGCGCCAGGGAAAACGCCCGACGAAGTTGTTTCACGGGAAACACGCTTACCCGCCGACCGCGAAGAACCGGCGCAGCCACCGGCCAAGCCCGCAGAGAAACGCTATCTGGTCCGGGGCATCGAGTACACCGCCAAAGAGCTCGAAGAGGCGGGACTGCTCGAAGACTTGGCCGTCACGCACAGCAAGTATCAGCACCTCCAGGAAAAGCATTTACAGGACAAGGAAAGGGCCCAAGCGCAACCCCGAGAGGAAGCGCCGCAAGTCCCCCAGATCACCAACGGGATGATTGCCAAGGCTTACGATCAGGCGGCAACGGCCATCGTGAGCGACTTGGTTCAAGGGAACCTCCTGGAAAGCGACCTCCCGGAAGCGTATCCGCGCGCCGTTCAGACCCTGGTCGGGCAACTGCGCTACGCCTTCGATGTGATCTTTTCCAACCAGGCAAAGCTCGAGCAACTGATTGCCGAGACATCGGGCACCAAGGAAAAGGTTCAGGCCCAGGTCATCGCCAACGCCTACAACCAGCAGCTCGACGCTTTGGCCAAGAAGGACGCAAAGCTCTACGCGGGATTAAAAGACCAAAAGATCCGCGACGCCTTTACCAAGTATTTGGTCGAGGAGCTCGGCGCAACGATCGGCCAGACCACGGGCGAGAAGGCTCCGGCTTTCCTCGCTAAGCAGTGGGTCGCCTTTAATAGCGACAGCGTGATCGAAGCGGCCAAGAGTAGCACCACGGAGAAAAAGGCAGCGGCGAACCGCCGGCTAGTGGTGGGTGAGGGGACAGGCTCGAGGACCGGCGTCGGCGAGACCGGCGAACCGTCCGTACTGGATCGCATGATAGCGAACAGCGGCAAGATCCCGGAGTAAAAGACCATGATTTCGGTAATCGGTTTTAGTAACGAGGAAAACAATGAAAGGGGCAAAAAAGTTTCTTAACGATATCGCAACTCTCCCATTTATCTACTCTCTCCTTGGCCTGATCTATGTCCTGTTTGTCCATCTCGGACAGAAGGGAACAGTGCTCGGGCTACGCGGTACGGGCTCCTGGACCTCCGATGAGCGTCCCAAGAATTACCGCGAGCTCATTCTCCTGCTCTTTCCCAATAGCCCGCTCTCGCTTACCGCATTGATGAGCAAGCTACAGGTGAGAGCGACCAACGACCCGGAATTTAAGATTTTCACCAAAAACCTGCCAACTCAGCGGGTTATCGTATCCGGCTCGCAGACTTCGGGCGACCTGGCAATTGAGACTCAGGGTTCAGGCGCGGCCATAGCGCTCAAGAAAGGCCATTCGCTTATAAACGAAAGAACCCTCGAAGTAATCTGGGTAAGCGCTGATCCTACAACGCCTTTTAACTCATTTGCGGCGCTTCGCGGCAAGGGTTCCTCGGCCGCGGCCATGAACGACGGCGACGGGCTATTGATCGTCGGGTCCCATCACCAGGAAGGCGCGGCAGTGCCCACAGCGATTACATTCGAGCCGAGCGTAATCAACAATTACACCCAGATCTTTCGTACATCGCTCCACCTGACCAACACCGCCAAGGCTACGAACCTCCGCACCGGCTCGGACCTGGAAGAGAGGCAGCGCGAGACACTGGAAATCCACGCCATTGAGCGCGAGATGGCCTATGTGTTCGGCACCGGCGTTGAGGACACCTCGGGCGCGCAGCCGGAGCGTACCACCAAGGGTTTTATCTCCCTTGTCACGACCAACGTGAAGGACTTCGCGGGCGCGGTCGATATCGACTCATGGGAAGCGTTCATGGAGGACGTGTTCGAAGACGGTAGCTCGGAAAAATTGTTATTGGCGGGCAACACCGCGATTACGAATATTAATAAAGTCGCTAGGATACACGGCGAGATCCAGATGACGCCCATGTCGGAAACGTATGGGATGATGCTCGATCGCTATCGTACTCCTTACGGATTTTTGCAAATCAGACAGCATCCTTTGTTCAGCAAAAACGCGACGTTTCGCACCTGGGGCATCGTGGTTGACCCCGAGTATTTGGCGGACCGAATTCTCTCCGGCAACGGCGTGAACCGGGACACCAACTACCTGGAAAACCGCCAGAACGCGGGCGACGACGCGACGAAGGATGAGTGGTTGACGGAGAGCGGTTTAGAGCTAGATTTTGACACTTGCAATGCAGTATTTAAAGGAGCAAGTGCATTTGTACCATAGAACTAGTTGATTTTATTGAGTTTTAGTATTATGGTACTGCGGCTATTTTTAAAAACCTTCTGGCTTCCACCGCTTATTAGCTCCATGGAGGCCCGATTCGGTTTTACTGATGGGCGCTACCGACGTGATGCGGCCAAACTTCCGTATCTGTTGGTAGTGCCTATCGCAGTAGCCATTAGAAGCGCCTTTCATCGAGGTCGGTACGCAGCCCTCAACCTTGCAGGAGGTCCATTTTTTCGTTCCGCCTACAATTTTCTCAATGTGTTTTATCTCTCCGTGCTCACGCACTTGAGAGTAGTGCCGCACGCAGTAACCCTGGCAATATCCTTCGGATTCGCAGCCTTCGACCGAGCACACAAGCCACTTCTTCTTTCGTCCGCCCCATTTGAGAGTTGCGTTCGTGATCTTGCCGAATTTTTGAAGCTGGTAGTAGTGAGCAGGACAGTAGAAATCTTCGGAGTCGGCCGGCCAAGATACAAGTCCTTTGTCTTGGCTTTTCGAGTTGCAACCTTCAACTTTGCAAGAACCTTTCGGGTTGTGAAGATGGGCATGATCGGTCGGGTGGAGCGCCTCAAGGTTGTCGGGAGCGTTGTTGGAGTGGTCGCCGTCCTTGTGGTGAACGTGAAGAAGTTCGCCCGCTTGGCAGTTGCATACCGGAATCGGGCCGTGAGCATCGAGATAGGCGGTCTGGTGAGGAAGCAGATGCTTCCCTCTCCAATATCTGTACTTCCCTTTTCCATGCCTCGATTTGGCCGCTTTAACCACAAGAGGATCGCCGTATTTGCGGTTGCGTTGATAGTGCATAGCGCAAAATCCGCGAGAGAACGCTGGATATCCACAACCCTCAACGGAACAATTTTTACCCTGATTTTTCCCTTTATTTTTTGCTTGCATAATGGGAAACAGTATCAGATTTTGAGTAACTAGTCAACCCTATGGCCCCGGCTCTAACCGGGTTCGAGCTTAGGAGGTTTTCATGGCTCTCGGAGCAATCACATTCATCCGCAAACTGGCACCGCGGCGCGGCGTCAGGATCAGAATTTGTCTGCTGGTGGGCGAGGCATCCTACACAACGGGCGGAGTTGCCGTAACGCCAGCGAACTTTCTGCTAAACGCCATCGACGGCATTTTCTTTAGCGCACCGTTCCCGCTGGTCGATCGCGTTTATATCTTCGACAAGGCCAACAGCAAGATCATGGCGCAGGTGGGCTCCACCGGAGCGCAAGTGGCCGGCGCGGTCAGTTGTGCCGCGGACCAAATCATTTTGACCGTTTACGGTCGCTAAGAGGAGGACCGCAAATGGCGATCACAGCAGCCAACATTACGATTCTGAGACGCGACTTTCCCGGAATGAAAGCCGGTGGGGTGGGCGTGAGACAGCGCCTTGTGCTCATCAACGGCGACGGCGCGATAGCCGGGGGCGGAAGCGTCCTCACCGCGGCGCTTTTCCAACTAAACGCAATTGACTCGATGCTGATTGCCTTACCGTACCCGCTGGTCAATCGGAAATACATTTTTGACAAGACCAACTTAAAGCTCCAGGCCCAGGTGGCAGCGGGAACCGAGTTTACCGGCGATGCGTCGGCGGACCGGATAATCGCTCTCGTAACGGGGAGATAACGCTGAGACTCACTATCGCCATCCCCTGCTACGACAAAGTGGAGCCGGAAACGGCCATTTGTCTGGCCCTGGCGGTAAGGCTCTTACCCGATGAGCCAGACATAAAGCTCAAGACCGGCGCCTATGTGCACTGGCACCGAGAAGAGATGATGATTCGGGCAATCGAGCAGGGGTTCAGCCACCAAATGATGATCGATGCCGACCTCATTTTCCCCGTCGACGGCATCCAGACGCTCGCCAAGACCATGGCGGCGCTTAACGCCGATATCGTTTATGGGACTTACAACAAAAAGAACCGATCTTATACCGAGCGGCTAAAGAACCCGGGCGGGTTCATGCTGATAAATCTCGAAGCGGCGAAAAAGGTCGCGGTGCCGCGCTTTCAGTGTGAGTTTGGCACGGGCGAGGACAATTACTTTTTTGACAAAGCGCGGTTGGCGGGGCTGAAGGTGGTGTGCGAGCCGACGCTCAAGATCGACCATATCGGGAAAGGTGTCTACTGATGCTCAGACATTACAGTTGCAATAAGTACAAATCCTACTCGATTCGAAACCACTATTTCAAAAATGGGCTGTTCGAAACCGACGATCCGGACGTGCAGCGGCTGATCGAAGGGGCGGACGGCTACGGGGTGTTCATTCATCCCGTGGAGACCCCGCAGGAGATTGCCGCCATGAAAGAGATCGAGGAGAAGGCGGCGGAGCCCCAAGAGCCTGAGCCAGACGAGCCGCCGATTGCGGTCCAGGGCGCCCGCGGCACCATGAGCAACAAGACGGTGCGCAAGGGCCAGATCATAGGGGGAAAGAAATGAGCCGAATCAAAGGGGGGCGCGCCAGCGCCATGGATGTAGCCGCATTTACTAAAAAAACCAAAGGCAAAGGCAAGGCACCCGCCAAAAAGGCGCCGCCGCCCATGGCGCGAAGGCCCATGCCGGCAGGACCCATGGACATGACCGGGGCCGACGAGGGGCCAATGGATAGCGCGCCGGAGCAGGACATGGACGTAATGCCGCCGCCGAGAAAGGGGCGATATTAGTGATCAAGGGGAGCCGCGCCACGAGCAGTGATGTTGCGTCTTACCGAAAGCCAAAGCCGCAGGGCAAAGGCATTGTTAAAGCGCTTGGTCAGAAAGGTACGACCGGAAATTTTGCGAGAATTGAAAAAGCGAAAGGAAAAGCGGCGGCGATTGGGGCATTGCAGAACAAATTGGCAAAGCACAGGGGAAAGAAGATCCCCTACTGAGGTTAAACCGATGGCGAGACTAAACGATGTGCGCGCCCAGAAAAAGGACGTGCGTAAGTACATGAGCGGCGCCGTGGATACCGGGACGGCCGGGAAGCCGCAGGCCCGCTCATCTAAGCTAAAAGAAGGGGTTGTGCGCGTGGAGTCGGGCGGGGTATCGAGTCATCCGGTCAAAGGCAGCGGGACCCCGACTCGTGGCAAGACCCTAATGAAGAAGGTTCGCGTCACCTCGAAAAACGCGGTGGAGCCCTAAAATGTCACGGCTCGCAAAGAGTCGCGGGCTTTCGAGCGATGTTAGAAAGTACCGCCATGTCGATACCGGCATCGCCAAGCCGCCGCGCAAGAGATCTTCCAAGCTACCCGACACGCGCGTGGAGTCGGCGGGTGTCACCGATACCTCGGGGAACGGGCGCAGCATAGACGCCGTGGTCAGAAACAAGCGCCAGCCGCCCCTGATGCCCTCGTCCTTGAGCACCTCTAAGGGCGGAAAGCTCGATCGGTAATCCATGAATGGCCAAAACCCTAATAGACTTGATCGGTGCTCCCGGACTGCCGGGGATGCTTCATCGGTGGTTGGGGATTACGGTCAACGAGCTCGACCACGATTCAGCCGCCGAGATAATCAACGTGGTCATGCGGGACTGGTGTCGTCCCGGAGAGACGAGGTTTACGGAGAGGTCCGATACGTTCAGAACGCGCCTCTCAATCCGCGACTACGATACCCCCGAAGGCTGGAGTAAGCCGCGAAGTTTCTGGTATCCAGCCGCCAACGCGACCACCGACGATCAAATAACATTTATCGAGTATACCGATAAGGATACATTCGATAAGACCTTTCCCGCTTCGGGGCTGTTCGGCTCCACGTTTCAGCAGCCCATGGGCCAAGGCGCCTTTGGCGAGAGCGATTTGGGCGAGCCGCGGCTCTATACGGTCTGGGCCGGCAAGCTCATGCTTGGCCCGGTCCCCAACCGCGTCTTTACGATCTATCGCAACTGGTGGGGCCTTCCGCCCGACTTAACCGACGCCAATCCGGCAAACGAGTTTACCAAGCAGGCCTGGGACTACCTTCTTTATGCCGGCCTGGTCGAAGCGACCAAGTGGGGATTTGAGGACGAGCGTGTCAGCCTCTGGATGGAAAAGGCCGATAAGATCGCCCGCAACATGGAAATAGAGGATGCCCGCTCGCGCACCACGGCGCGCCAGCCCGTAAGCGATTACCCGGGATAACCAAATGAGTTTACCCAACTCCTTACAGTCGGTGCGAATGACCAACGCCACTACGGGCGATCAGGTGGACGACAGGGTGGGCGACTTGGAAGTCGCGCTATGCGACCTGTTCGGTGTTCCGATCGATATCCCAGTCGCCGCCCCGGGGTTTTTGTGGGATGCGACGGGACTCAAGAAAATAATTCTCAAGGACAACGCGGCCGATCCGAGCGGCGCGGGCCAACTGGCCAGAAACGGCGACCGTCTCCTTTTGCATGACGGCGTAGCCGTGCGCCAGATTACCAACCAAATTATCAAAGACGTTACCGAGCCCGCCGTCGCCAACAGCAGTATCGAGGCGAGCCTTTATAGCCAATTTATCCAGGGCGGCGTTCTTGGAACGGCCCAGGTCCTTCACGGGACAGTCAGCTTCTTTGTTGGCACGATGCTCCCCGGCGCAACCGTCAGCGTGCGGCTCTATTACGGCGGACAATTATTTTTTAACCCCGTGCTCTTTAACAACACCGCAACCCAGCAAGGAGTGTTCGGGCTCCATTGCCAGTTCAGGATACACGCGCGCAATTCTGCGACTTCCCAGGTCGCCAGCGCAAGGATCGAAGTGGCGCCGATTAACCCGGCTCTCAATTTCGGCCCTACGAGCGCCTTCTCGACATTCAACCTGGCGCTCATTAGCGCCAATTCCGCTATCGATCAGACATTGCAAGTCAACATCCTTTGGAGCGCCGCCTCTGCGAGCAACTCCATACAGGGCGTTGGGCTTCTCGTGTGGAGGTAAGCGGGGATGGCCGTAAAGTCCATACTGATTCCAATCCCGACTCTGGGCCTACTTGCGGCCGTTGACCGCGAGCACATTCCACCACAGGGGTTATCGGAGTGCGAGAATTTCATTCTACGCGACCGCGACTTCCGGGTACGAAACGGCCTCACGTCGTTTGGCAATTCGCTAGGCGCGCGCCCCACCGGCTTTATCCATTACGACCACAGCGATGGGACGCTGCGTTTAGTCGGCGCCACCATTGCGGGCTGGAAGGCGTTTAATTTTGTCACAAAGACATGGACGGCCATTACCGGCGCGCCGCTTACCGCCAGCACCGAGCAGCAGGTATTTCGCGTGTTTCAGAAAGCGGGCGGCACACTGCTGTTAGGAGTCAACAACAAGGACACCCCGAAAGAATGGAACGGAGTGACGGCGGGATACTCCGATATCGGCGGTTCTCCCCCAGTGGCCCGCTGCATGATGATCCTAAACAACCACGTCATCCTGGGGAACTTAAAGACCGGAAGCACCGTCTCGCCCGTGGCAACCGATACGTCGAACTTTAACGATCCCGACACCGGCTGGGGGAGTGTGCAGGTGGTTTTACACTCCGATACTTCGGGCGAGATCGTGATCATGGAGGAGATGGGAAACCTTGTCGGCGCGATCATTAAAAGCGATGCGATTCACCGCGCCTCCGCGCAGGGCGGCGTTGACCCTTTCCGATTCGATTACATTGCGGTGCCGAAAGACGAAGGCGCCGCTTCCACTCTTGGCTACGTGAAGCTCAGCAACGGGGCTCTGGTCTATCTTGCGCTAAACGGAAAGCTCAAAATCTACACGCTCGATTCGGTGTCGGACTTCGGCGGCGATAACGCGAGGGTTTATCTCTCCGAGACTCTCGACTTCTCATCGATCGGGCGCTCCTGGATGGCTTACGATTCTCAGTACCGCGAAATCCTGATCGTTTACCCGCAGCGCGGCGGCTCCGGAGAGCCGGATAAGGGGATCATCGTCAAGGAGCAGACCGGCGCCGTTTTGCCGCTCAAGTGGGGGACCAGGAAATTTACCGCGGGCGAGTACGTGCGGCTTATCACGCCGCTTACCCTCGGGCAGTTGACCGTGCCGCTCGGCTCGATCACCAAAACGCTGGGCGAGCTCGGCCAGGGGGCCGTTGTGCGGGTGATACTAGGGGGCGAATCCAACGGCGCAACGCATATGTTTAGCGGGGAGACCGACAACGGAACGCCAATCGATTTTATCGCGGAGACCGGGCTTACCCCGCTCAATGGCGGCGCCAACATGGCGACGGTCAACTCCATTGAGCATCGGTTCGAGCAAAATTCCAGCGCGCAGCAGATAACGGTCAAGGTGGGCTACAGCAAGGCGGGCGAGAAGCGCCAGATCTCCGGGCAGCAAGACATTATTGATATCGGCCTACCGGGACCCTACATCACCGGCCACAGAGTCACTTCCAAGTATCTCTCGATGCGCCTTGAAGGCTCGTCGTCTCATCCGATCATCTGGAAGGGCAGCTTTGTGGACGCGGTGAGGAGAGGAAGGTGGCGCTAGAAAAAGAACGAAAGGTCAATGAGTCTCCGGTGGTACCCGACCTGAGCACGCTCAGGCAGTACGGACACGCCATCAACAAGCTAATCGACGGCCCGCCGGTGGTCCTTACGGCCAACCTCCCGCCCGCAAGCCCCACGCTTGACGGCCTGGTGGTGGTTGAAAACGCGGGCGGCGCAACTCGCAACCTGATCTTTTACACAGGTGGAAATCGTTACCGAATTTCAGGAGGCACCGCGTTTTGATTGAGCTCCTAAGCCAAGAGGATCTCGACGCCTTCGCGTCGGTCGTAGCCTTCTCCAAAGACAAGCCGTTTTGCTGGAGCCTCATGCCCGCGATGCTCGAACGGATTGGAAAGTTCGCCGAGCACTACTGTCCCGACACCATGCCCCCGCTCCTTTTAAGCCATGTGATGAAAGACTTCACCGCCGTGCAGCAGGGGTTTTTCATCCTGGGCGCGGTCCAGGACGAGGAGCTTGTCGGGCACTTACTCACGGTTGTCTCAGTGCCGCCATGGTCAAACATCCGGCGCGCCTTGATACTTCAGTACGAGATCGACGATGGGGCGCGCGCCCCGCTCGGGCTACTTCGCGCGGGACTCGACTTGGTGGTCGATTGGGCGAAAACCCAATACTGCCAAAAGATCATTGCGGAGACCAAGACCGAAAAGATGAAGCGGCTTTTTACCATGTGTTACGGATTTAAACTCGACATGATCCAGGTCGAACGGGAATTCTAATGGCAGGAAACAGCGGCAGCGGAACAACGCCAACTACTAAAGAGCCGTCAAGCGCCCCGAGCAACCTGACGAGCGGCGGGGGAGGGCAGAGCGAGCAGAACCGGCTTGCGGGAATGGTCTCCCAAGCGCCTTCCAGCCTGCCGTCGCCTCAAACCGCACCCGCGGCGCCGACAGGGTTCGACCCGTCCATGGCCGCAACATACAACCAGAACAGCGCGGGCGTAGCGCCACCCGCGCCCAAGCCGCCCGCCGCGCCAGACGCCGGGGGATCTACCAACTACACCGCGCCCACAGCGCTGACCCCGATAAATACCAAGCCACCACCCCCGACCAGCCCGTACCAGAGCTACACCGGGGCAGCGGGCCTAGTCGGCAACAAGGGAGCCTTCAAATGATCAAGGCCAAGAGGAAATTCTAATGGGCGGTTCGAGCGGCAGCGGCAAAAGCACCACCACCAACAACATTCCCCCGGAGCTCTCGGAACTCACCAGCAAGACCGCCGGCAGGGTCGGCGCCCTTCAGGACCAACCGGGGTTTAATCCGGGCGACTATATAGCCCCTCATGCGCTGCAGGTGCCGGGACTTACCGGGAACCAGCAATCGGCGATCGGCACGGCGCCCGGAGTCGGTAATCAGACAGCCGGAGAAAACGCGGCTTTTGGCAATCTGCAATACGCAAACAACTATGCCGGCCAGAGCTCGATGCCCTACGCAGGGCAGAGCGGGCGGGCCAGCGGGGCCGACCTTGCCAACGATCCCTCGATAGCCGCGGCCTACAACGCCTACAAGAGCCAGGCGGAACCGGGAATTCAAAACCAGTACGGGCTGATGGGACTCGGTAAATCGACTTCGGCGGGCGATGCCATGGCGCGCGGCGCGGCGGGCTATCTCTACCCGGCAACTCAAGAAGCGCTCCAACGCGAGCAGTCGGCCAACGAGGCGAGGATCGGAAGACAGACAAACGCCAGCGAGAATCAGATAGGGCGCGAAACGTCCACCGCCCTCAATACCGCGGGCCAGTACGCAGGGCTTGGCAGTCAGGACACCCAGCGGCGCCTAGCCGCTTTAAACGCGCTACTCACGACCGGGCAGACGGAAAGGGGAGTCCAGAGCGAAGACGCAGCCGCGCAGCAGCAAGACTTCCTCCGCCAGCAGGCGCTCGCGGAGCAGGGAACGTATGGGATTTTGGGCCAACTACCGTCCAACCTGGGCCAGACGGTCAAGTCGAGCGGCGCGTCGAAATGAACGAGCTTACCAACACGCTAGAGAGAGTTCAGTTCCGCGAGTCGATGATAAAGGCTCAGGACGAGATGCGGGAGATGATTGCGCGGGGCGAGCTCAAAGACGTGCTCGGCCAATGTACGCTCACGCACTATTTCACGCCGATCGATCAAAAGTATGGGTGCGCGGCCTACGCGCGCCAGATCTTTTTGCCGAAAGGCTCGCTCGTCATCGGGAAGATACACCGCCACGCGCACCTAAACTTCATCATGCGGGGCAAGGTCTCGGTCAATACGGAGTTCGGAAAGAAGTATTTTGAAGCGCCCTCAACGTTTGTCTCCGAGCCGGGATTGAAGCGTGCGGTTTATGCCGAAGAGGACACGATTTGGACCACGGTCCATTTGACCAAGTATTGCGGAGAGGAGTTTTTAAAAGAGATCGAGGAGGAAGTGATCGCGCCGGACTATGAGACCCTCGGACTCAAATCATCGGTCGAAGAACTCAGTATCGAGGAGAAGTTATGACTTGGGCAATGATTGGCGCAAGCGCAGTTGCGGTAGTAGGCAGCATGGCCGCAAAACAGATTCCTGGCAGGGGCGGAGCGGGCGGGATGCCCGCAGTGCAACCGCAGCTACCCGACCAGAAAACCCCACCACTACAGCCCACCGCGCCAAAGTTCGAACCGCCGCCAGTAGCGGGAGGCACCCCACAAGTCCCGGGGCTTGATCCCAAGGCCGCGCAGGCCCTCGTGATGCAGAGCGTTCCGCAGTCCGACCCTCTCGGCGATTATTTGAAACATCGGCAGGGGTACTAAAAACATTATGGACTGGTCAGATATTGCAAGTTCTACGGGCTTTCAGCTCGGCTATCCGCTCCTTTCCGCGCTTGTCTCCGCCACCGGCCCGCGCGGTGCGAACATCGCGCAGGGCCTAAATACCGGCATGGCGATCACCAATCGCTACGCCGAACAGCGAAAGGCAGATGAGGAGAACAAGATTCTCAGCCAAAAGATCGGCGATGTGTTCAAATCGATCACGCCGGTCTCATCGACCAGCACTGTGGCGTCAATGCCAGTTAACCCGCAAACGGCGAGCTTCTCGATGCCGAGCGCACCCGATGATCAGGGCACGCCGGTCGCGCCTGTTCCTCTGGAACAACAAACTACGGTCTCACAGAAACCCGTGTTCAGCCCCCAGATGCAAAAGCTCGGCGAGGCGCTGGCCGTTTCGCGCAATCCCTCTGCGGCGCTCGGCATTGCCGAGCGCGCGCTTACGGCCAAGCAACAGCCGATGCAGCACTTCGGGAGTCCGGAAACAGGCTATTACGGTGTCGCGCCAGGGGAAACGACGGCAACACAGCTAGTTCCAGGAGTAGGGAGGCGCCCAGCAACATTGCCGCGCCCAGTGGTCAGCGAGTATGGCACGATGATTCCAATTAAAGATCCGACCACTGGGGAGATCACATGGCCATCAGCACCAACCCCCGCTCTGTCAGCCCCGGCCCGCCAACTATCGCCCGAACAATCGGCGCTCGAGGCGGCAAAACTTAGAACCGAGCAGCAACGCCCAGGCCTGATAGGCGCACAGACGGGTGCGGCCAATGCTTCAGCGAGTAACTCTAAGGCTCAGGCGGGCGCGGCCACGGCCAGAGCAAGCAGGCTCAACAATCTCGCCAAGACAGCGGCCGATCCGAGAGCCACGACGGGACAAGCGTCGGCGGCTATGAACGCGCTTATCCGTGAGCGCGACTCCATTGAGACACCCGAAGAGGATAAGCCAGTCATCAACGATGCGATACGAGCCGTTCGTTCGAGGCTAGCCGATATCGGGAAAAATCCTAACGGTGCACAGCCCGCAGCAGCCGCGCCTCAGCCCGCCGCCGCACCTCCGGGGAAACCGATCGGCAGGACCAAGGACGGCAAGACGGTCTATCAGGGCGCAGACGGCAAAAAATACGTAGCTAACTAAATGCCTGAAGGTTTCAGAGAGCTCGCCCCGGACGACGAGGTTATCCCGTTCGCCAAGGGGGAGATTCCAGCCACCTACGGCGGGCCTATGGGCTCCTCGCCGAAGGGATTTAGGGAGCTCGCCCCGGACGAGGAATTCATACCGCTCAAACCGCCCGAACCCTCATTAATGGAACGCGCCACGGGCGCGGTCAAGAGCGCGGCCAGCACGGTCAAAAACGCCCTTCCTGCGCTTCCGTCCATGCCGTCCATTCCCTCCATGGAGACGGTCAAGTCGTATCTCCCGAGCGTCCCCGAGTTGCCCTCAGCATCGGAGTTGTGGCCCGGCAAGGGGCGCGCTCAAGGCTGGTGGGATAAACCATCGCCAGGAGCGCCAAAAGAGCTAAACCAGCAATACGCGGTCGATGACACGGGGAACGTCACCGACACGACTACGGGAAGAAACATCCTTGATCCCGGCCAACTGCCTCCACCCCCGCTACCTAAAGTCAATCCGCCAGTCCCGCAAAACCCCAACCCCCTCGCCGGAATAAAAGAGCGACTGAGATCGCTCATTCCAACCCCATCGCCACAGATTCAGGTTGGCGAAATGCCGGACATGGGCGCCAACAACATCCCCTCGGCCACAGAGCCGGTCCCGCCGCTTGCCGGAGCCTCTCGGGTGCGGGCGGAAAACGAGGCGGCAAAGGGGTGGAAGGATAGGCTTGCCGGGATCGCCAAGTCGGCGGGGAATGTAGTCAGCAATGCCTTAGTGAGCACACTGACTCCACCACTCGATACCCCAGCCGCACAAAAGATGGTGCCGTTCCCGGGCCTTGTGCAAGCGATACAGGGTAAGCCGCCAATGACAACCGACTTGGCGGGAAAGCCGACGCCCGATCTTGGCGCGATCGTAAACCCAATGCCGGAAATAGTTTCTGACGCTTTCAGAGCAGGAACAGAGGCGATCAGCTCGATCAAGCCGGAATTTTACCCAACACTCGGCCAGGATATAGCCGGAGCGATCAATACCGCAATGATGAACGCGCCGGGTTCGCCGCACGTACCTTTAGGCCAAGCGTTGCGCTACGCCCGCGGCCGGCTGTTTGGCGATTGGGGAAATCTCAATCCCGAAATGGCCGCGAAACTCTCCTCCGCCGAGCCGCTACGCGACCTCTCACCCGATGATGCGTCCGCGGTTGCCGGAGTCGCGCGCCAGTCAAGCGACGCCCACGTCCAAGCCGCGCTCAAGATTCTCGATCCCAACCTCGACCCGCGCTACAAGATCTACGCCGATGAGTGGGCGCGCCGACAAGCGGGCGCAAGGCCCGAAGCACCAGCCGCCGCGCCAACGCAGCCGGGTGGAGAACAGCCGCCAGGACCGAGCGGGGGGATGCTCGAAGGACCCGAGGAACCTGTACCACCTGCGGTACAGGCCAAAGCGCCAGCGCCGAAGCCTACTCCCGGTGAATTATCACGTGAATTATCACCGCCCGGTGAATTATCACCGGCAGGGTTTACTGAGATCAAAGCAGATACTCCAATTGAGCCTTTGGCCAAAGGGGAGCCGACAGCAGAGTTACCGTTTCGCCCGCAAGCCTATCCGCCACCAGCGGAAGCGAAGCCTGCTGAAACGCCAGCGCCGGCCGTGGAAGAAAAGCCGCCAGAAGCGAAACCCGAGGCGCAGGTCGCCAGCGCGCAGGGGGCGAAAGACCGGCTCGGTAAGCTGGAGCAGCCGGTTGCGGAACCAGGAGCAACTTCACCCGCTTCACCTGAACCAAGTGCAGCCAAATATGAAGCACTGCAAAAGCAATTATCTGAACTGAATAGAAACCCAGAAATTCGAGTTGATAGCCAAGCAGGCCGAATACTACGTGACCAAAGATCCGACTTAGAGCGTGAGGCTGAGATACATCAACCTGCTGCCATCGCCAAGGCACAAGCTGAGATTGACGCAGAACGGGCAACGAGGGCCCAAGCTAAGCCTCCACCCCCATCTGAATTACCATCATCAAGAGTTGATCCCTATGCAGTAGCGGAACGCGCGATTGCGGCAGGGGTAGACAGACAAGGTGCCTATTCCCGATACGTTCAGGAATGGGGATTACGTGCATCTAGCCCCCTCGAGCTTGGCGCAAAGGAATTCGGCGAGGTTTACGATCGGGTAAAAAAGACTGGGCCTGCCCCGATCCGGGAGCCGACGAAGCCCGCCGAAGCTAAACCGAGCATCGAGGAAAAGATTGCAGCCGCCGAAGCCGAGCAGAAACGGCTCCGCGAAGCCGCGAAGGCCAAAGCGGCGGAGCGGGTGGAGAAGGCAAAAGCACCCAAGCCGGCGCTTCTCAGCAAGCCACCTCCAGGCGGGTTCACCGAAGCGGACAAGGTAAACGCACCGCAGTGGTTAAGAAATTTCGACAAGCAAATCAGGCGCACCGGAGTAGCGGTCAAGCCAGATGGCACGAGCGTAAGGATACTTGAATCAGACGCTGAGCGGGGCAAGTTCGATGTCGTCGCTACGGTTAATGGGGCGCGCGCTCACCTGAACGACCCCGCAAAACCAATGACTCTCGTTGAGGCCCAAGCGTTCGCCGCTAACGAGGCGGCGCGTGTTCCTCCTACGACTGCAAAGGCCGAGACCCAAGCGCCGAAGGTCGAGGAACCCACTCAGGCCGACCGCGAAGCGGCCAAAGCGAAAGCGGCGGAAAGAGTGAAGGCGATGAAGGGGGAGAAAGGGGAAGAGGTACAGCCGACAGGCGAACGTGAACAGTTGATTGAGAAAATAGTGAAAGCCGCAAGCCGCAAGCCGATGCCCGTCGTGGAGAGCGTCGAACTCAAAGGCACCGATGGCAAATGGTATTCCGGTTTTGGTCTGCCGTTCGGCGTCAAGTCTACAGGTGAGCGGCGCGTAGCCGGATACTCTTATCTGAGCGAGCAGGGAACGCGCGTCGGTACACGCCAACCCACACGCGAAGCAGCGGAGCAACAGCAGGCGGAGCGTATCGCCAAAAGCGATGACGAATTCCGCCAGCACCTGAAAGGCTTATCCGATCAACAACTACGAGAGAAAGCCGATTACTGGCTGAAGGATAAAACTAGCCCAAACATCGAAGAAAGATCGAAACAGCTTGAAGCGGAGAATGCCAAATTACGCAAGCAAGTGCCTCCGTCCAAAGAAACACCGCCGCCCCCGCGTTCAAAAAAACTGCTTCGACCGGATCAAATATCGGACTTTCAGGTTGGCAGAGACAAGGTTGAGAGACGTGGGAATAGGACATTCGTGGTCGACACCTCGGGCAACAATGCGCCCGTCGAAGTTCAGCATGATGCAATCACACCGGAAACAGAAGCGAAGCTGAGAGATTTGCCCACTCAGCGACTTGAGGAATTTCGAACCATAACGGAAAAAACACCATACCTATCGCCAGAGGGTAAGGCCGAACGGCTGAAAATCTTTGACGAGTTACAAGGGAAACAGGCCGAATCCAAACCCTCCGATCAGTCCGTCCAGGACCAAATCGCGCGACTAGAGCGCGAGAATGCGCAACTAAGAGAAAAAAAATCTGAAGCGGGCAAGCCGCAAACCGCCGAAAAAGAAGACATCAAGGCCAAAGGCCAGCCGGAGGCCGCACCTGCAGTGGAGGAGATCAAAACTGCAGTCAAAAAAACCGCCCAACACGAGGGGGAACGGCCCGCGCAAGAGCTTAAAAGTGAAATCGTCTCACGGCTCGAAGCGTTGATTAAAGCCGCCCCTTCCAAGGCAGATATCCAAGCGCAGGCGAGGGCGATCTACAACACTCGACCGAGCAACACGGTCTTTAACACCTCGCTTCCGGCAGCAGAAAGGGAAAAGCTCATTAAGGCAAACAGAACCGCCCAAGACAAATGGGAGAAGAAAAACCGTCCAAAACTGGAACGACTCGATAAGGCTACGGTTACAATCAAGATTCCCGGCGACGGGGATTTTACCGTGCTACGGACGAAGGAATCTCTCAGTGAGGTTTTACAGCGGGCAAAAGGAATAAAGACAAGTATCGGCGGAGAACCGCACAGGCCTTTCAAAGTTCCAATTCCCAAGCCCACGGGAAAGCCGATTGAGGGCGTGAAAGCCACGACAGAAGAAGGAGATCCAGAAACCGAGCCAGCAGTCAAAGAAGCGCCGAAAAGGCAAAGAACTGGAACGCGAGGGGCGCATGGGTATCCCGAACCGCAAACCCAAGGCTTTCCCGAACTCCGCAAGAGTCCGAAAGACGTGCCGCAGTCCGTCTCCCCGCTGGAGCGAAACTACCAGCCGCCGGCCGGGGCGAACGCGGAGCCGATTCAGCGCCGGGGCGATATCATCCGCGACCTGCAGGAAGCCTTTCAGGTCCCGATCCGTTCAGGGCACGGCAATTTCTCACAGATGAAAGCTCGTGGTTTTTTCAAGGTCAAAGAGGAAGTCATCCGTTTAAAGAAGGCAAACGACATGCAGGTCGCCGCCCACGAGATTGGCCACTTCCTGTCAAAGAAGTTCATCCCAAAACGAGCGCCGGGGAAAAAAGAACTGATCCAGCTCGGAAAAGATCTCTATGGCAGCCGCCACCCGCACGGCGGGTACAGGGAAGAAGGGGTTGCGGAGTTCATTCAGTTCTATGTCACCAATCCCGACCATCTCAAAACCAAAGCGCCGCAGTTCCTGAAATACTTCGAAGAGGACTTTTTACCGAAAAACCCCGATATCGGGGAAACGCTGAGCAAAGCCCGCGCCGACTGGAAACGATACAAGGAGCAGCCGCCCGTGGCGCGTGTCCTGTCTCAGGTATCAGTCGGAGAGAAAGACGCCAAGCCCATCACGCTGGCCGGACTGTATAAGAGCGCGCTCGACGACCTCCATTACATCAAGGTATTCGAAAATCGCATGTCAGAAGGCAGAGAACCGCTAAATGCAGGCGACAGCCCTTATACTCTGGCGCGGTTGTTCCGCGGCTGGACCGGGCGCGCCGAACTCTTCTTGAAAGAGGGGCCGATCGATTACGACACCTTCCGCCCGGTTGAGGGCGTGAAGCCGCTCAACGAGATCCTTGGCCCTTTCCAAAAGAATCTCGATGATCTCCGCGCCTACCTCGTCGCCCGTCGCGCCGCTGAGCTGATGACTCGGGGGAAAGAAACCGGGCTTGCTGCCGATGACGTGCGGGCGACTCTCGATGCCTATAACGATAAGCCGCACTTCGTAAAAGCCGCCGAGGAGCTCCAGAAATACAACAATGCGCTACTCGACTACACGCAGAAGGCCGGCGTTCTGAGTAAAAAGAGCGCCGATAAAATCAAAGAACTGAACCAGGAGTACGTCCCATTTTATCGCCTGATGGAAGGCCACACCGACGGCATGGCGGGGGGCAACAAGTTCGCCAATCTCGGCAAGCCGGTCAAAAAGTTTAAGGGTAGCTCACGGGAGATCATCGACCCGCTGGAGTCGATCGTCAAGAACACTTACGCGATGATAAACGTGGCCGATCGCAACGCCGTGGCCGATGCGCTGGTGAGGCTTGCCGAAAGCGGTCAGGGAATGGGGAAATACATCGAGAAGGTGCCGCGCGGGAAAGTCCCGGTAAAGCTCAATCAAGAGGAAGTGGCCCAGCTCCTTGCGAAGTTAGGCGTTCAGGGCGAGGTCGATATACCCTCCGAGATCGTGGCGGCCTTTAAGCCAAACCCAAAAGTGCCCGGGATGGATAACATTCTGTCGCGCTGGAAGGATGGCCAATCGGTTCTCTATCAGGTTCACCCCGATCTTTACGAGGCGATGGCGGGACTCGATCGAAGCTCCCGGAACTTGCTCATCAATATTCTGAGCATCCCAGCGCGAACCCTGCGGCTTGGCGCCACGGTACTCTCGCCGGAGTTTGCCGTCAGAAACCCAGTACGCGACGCTTTCTCTGCGGCGCTCTATTCCCAGTACGGAATCATCAATGTCCCCGGCAGTCACTTTGTCCGCGGCCTGTTTCATATCCTCAAGAAAGATGACCTCTACAACGCTTGGAAGGCGGGCGGCGGGCAGGGGTCCATGCTGGTCTCGCTCGACCGCGGCTCGATGCAGAAAACGTTAAAGCAAGTGATCGACAGCGGACAGGTGAGGGGGGTCGCCAAGACCGTCATTATACACCCGATCGACTCACTCCGTGCGCTCTCCGAGCTTGGCGAAGCGGCGACAAGGGTAGGGGAGTTCTCCAGGGCGATTTCGTCTGAAGGCGGATTGACAAAGGAGAACATTCTCAGGGGCGCGATGGCATCGCGCGAAGTGACGCTTGATTTCGCCCGCATGGGTTCGGCCGTCAAGGCGAGCGGGATGAATCAGGCGATAGCGTTTTTGAACGCCAACATGCAGGGGTTCGATAAAATGGGCCGGTTCGCAAAGGAGCATCCCAGCCGTTTTTTGCTTCGCGCTCTGGCCACGATCACCATACCGTCCCTGCTGCTTTATCTGATGAATCAGGACGACCCGCGCTATGACGAGCTGCCGCGCTGGCAGAAAGATCTTTTCTGGATTGTTCCAAGCGGCTCGATGGATAAAGAGACGTGGAAGGGCATGAGTCCGGAACAAAAGGCGGTGTTTAACAAGGACCACACCATTTGGCGGATCCCCAAGCCGTTCGAGCCGGGCCTTTTGTTTGGCAGCGCACTGGAGCGCGTACTGGAGTGGATCAAGAAAAACGACCCGCAAGCGCTGAAGGATCTCCTCAATAGTGCGCTCAGCAGCCTTCCGAACCCGATTCCGACCGCAGCAATCCCGTTGATCGAGAACATGGCCAACTATTCCCTTTTCAGAGAGAGGCGGATTGTCCCTCGAGGAAAAGAGGACGTTGCGCCGGCCAAACAGTACACCTCGGGTACGTCGGAGGCCGCGAAGGCAGCAGGGCAAGCCATCGGCTACTCGCCGGCAAAGATCGAGAACTTGGTTCGGGGGTATTTTGGCGGGTTGGGGCAAGTCGGACTCGATATAGCGAGCCAGCCCTTTAGCCAAAACAAAAAGGCGGAAGAGCCGCAGGGGAGCGCTGCCGATGTGCCGGTGGTGCGCGGTTTCGTGGCGAGGTTTCCCGGACAGCCGGAAAGCATCGAGCGGTTCTATAAGGCTTATGGCGAGGCGCAAGAGAAAAAGAACACCTACGATGCGCTCAGACGGGAGCGTAAATTAGATGAAGCTAAGCAATACCGACAGGACAACCGGGATGCGATTGCCGCTGCGGCCAGCCTAGAACGGGTAGCACGTAACTTGGCGACATTGAGGAAACAGGCGGATCTCATCAAGGCGAGCACGACCATCACGCCAGAAGCGAAGCGAATTCGAATCGATGCGATCACTTTCAGGATAGCCGACTACGCCAAGAAGGCAGTCGAGCAAGTGCGCAAAACGCCAAGCGCCGAGGATCCGCAAAATAATGATGCGGCCGTCAACGAATAGAGGTAATGTGAGAGCGAGCCCCAAACAGCAAAGCCCTTTTAACGGCGCGTCCTTTAGCGGCGCGAGAAAGGTAGGTGTCCATAAGCGAGTAATGTAAATGAAAAAACTATTGTCTTTTTTTGTCTTCCTGATTGCCGTTTGCCAATTTACATACCCCACCTACGCACAAACAACCACGCCGAATTTAGGCTTGGTCAAACCCGAGGCCGAACCGGGCACTTGGGGCCAGGACATCAACAACAATTTCGACAAGCTCGATAACCAGTTTCCCGGAGGACAATCCGGGCATACCGTCCAAGACGAGGGCGTGAATCTCGCGCCCCGCCAAAAGCTCAACTTCACCGGCTCGGGCGTGACGGCCGCGGATAACCCCGCCACGGGCGCCACCGATGTCTCGATCACGAGCGGCGGCGGTGCCGCCCATACCATTCAGGATGAGGCCACACCGCTCACGCAGCGCCCAAACCTAAACTTTACCGGCGGCGGAATCGCCTGCAGCGACAACTCGGTTCAGAACCGAACCGACTGCACGGTTCCCACAGGCATTGTCGATCAAAGCACGACCTACACCTGGACCGGCCCTCATTCGTGGCGCTCAGGAAACTGGAGCCTTCTCGATTCAGCCGATACGAGCAAGATTCTCAAGTGGGACTTATCGGGATTTACCACCTCCACAACCAGAACCTTTAGCCTCCCCAACGCGAGCACACGGCTCCTCGGTGATGCGGACTTCTCGGGAGTCGGCTTCATGGCCCGCACGGGCGCGGGAACCTACGCCTCGCGCACGCTTCAGGGCACCACCAACCGGGTAACTATTACCCCTGGGGACGGCAGCGCCAACCCGGTGATCAACTTGGGGTCTCTGGCCGTTCAGACCGATCAGACCAATACCTATACCGCAGGCGCCAAACAGATTTTTAGCCATAGCGCCACGACGGCGGGGGTCAACATCGGCCCGGTGGCGGGCGACCCATCGACACCCGCAAACGGCGATGTCTGGTATAACTCGTCAACCAACAAGTTTCGAAAACGCGAGAACGGCTCCACAACCGACCTCGACACGACGGGCGGCGCGGTCGCTTTTTCGGCGGTCACGGCGGGCTCCAACGTCAATGCGCTCTCGATCGGCAGCGGCGGCGTGCTCAATACGACCGGCACCGGAACCATTGTGGCCAACCGGACTTCCTGCGGAGCGGGGCAATACCTCGCTTTTGACGGTACCTGTCCTGCAGCAGCGGCATCGCTAGATCAGTCGGCGGCTTATACGTGGACCGGCGCGAACAGTTGGCGCTCAGGGAGTTGGAGTCTACTCGATACGGCCGATACCTCCAAAATCCTCAAGTGGGACGTGTCAGGGATCACCCCCTCGACCACGCGCACGCTCAGCGTGCCCAACGCCAACACGAGGCTTGTCGGTGACAGCGACTTCTCGGCTACGGGGATCATGGTGCGCACGGGCGCGGGAACCTACGCGGGGCGTACTCTTCAGGGAACGGCTAACCGGGTGGTCTTCACGAGCAATCCTGGGGGAGTGGGTGGCGACCCGGTGATCAACTTGGGGTCTCTGGCCGTTCAGACCGATCAGTCGAATGCGTTTTCCGCAGGCGATCAGGACTTTGGTGCGGCGGCGAGCTTTACCTTTCCCAAGGCGAGCGGCGCCACGCCGACCCTCTCAGGGCGCTGCGCCTACGACACCACCGCGAACCGGCTCAAGTGCGGCTTTAACGGCAGCACGGTCACGCTTTCTATCTCTTCGGAAGTCCAGGCACTCAACGCCAACTTGACCGCGCTCTCGGCCCTGAGCGGAGCGACCGATGCCTTTCCCATGTTCACCGGCGCCGGGACCATGACCACCAAGGCCATCCCATCCTGTATCGACTCCGCTGGGCAGCATCTTAACTGGAACGGCTCCTGGACTTGCGGCACAACATCAACTGGCGGACTGAGCGGCGCGACGACGGGCAACTATTTGATCGCCACGGGCGCGACCTCCTTTGGCACTTCGGGAACACTCAAAGACGTGGCGGGCGTGGCCAATGCGTCGGGCGGTCTCTCGGTGGGCAATGTTGCTACCAACAAGCTCACCTATGATACTTCGGCAGTCACAGGGACAAAGACCTGGACGATTCCCAACGCCAGCGGCACCATCGCACCCTGCACGACTGCAGGCGGCGCGCTCACAGACGGCCATATAGTCAAACTTGCCGTAGCGGGCGCCGTTGTGACCTGCATTGACGGCGGTGTGGCGGGAACTGGCACCTGGACCGATTCCAGCACGAGCACGGGCACGAATAAGACCCTGGTTGCCACCGAGGCGGGCGGCACCAACACGCTCACGACCGGGATCAATGCGTCTTTTGACGGCGGCTCGCTTACCCCGGATGGAACCAACTGCACCGATCCAACCAAGCAAACGATCAATGGCGGTCCAACCGGCTACTACTTCTCGTGCGCGGATTCGAATAGCTCCACATTTGACGGCCAGATAACGCTCACACATTCTCTCGCCACAATCACCATCACGCTCACCGTCAACGACGTGGATAGCGCTTCACAGCATTTCGCGGGTGCCTTTAAGGCGATGTGCAGAAACAACGCAACCACGGTCGATGGGACCTGGGGCGCGGCGCAAACGCTCGATATCACGATGACTAGCGCCAATAACAATTACACCGGGACCACGGCGGCGATCACTCCTAACGGGACTTGCGGCGCGGGAGCAACTCTATTTTTCCGCTGGACCACTGACGCCACCACCAACACCGACGATGGCGATGCGCGAGTGGTGGGCGTGCTTTTGAAACAGGCGGCTTAATGAACTGGCTCCTTCTTCTTCTCTTATTTATCGCTTCGCCCGCGTGGGGCTACAAGTTTGCCAGCGGGTCATACACCGGCAATAGCGCCGACAATCGCAACATTGTGATTGCCTCAACAACCTCGCCCTCGGTGACAAGCTTTCAGCCTGATGTCGTGTTCGTCAAGTGCCGAGGCGGACAACCTATGATGTGGAGCACGCGCGATATGATCGCCACCCTTGGCGAAGCGGCGATTCGGCTGGACGCATCGAGCGGCATATTCACCGATGTCATTCAGGCTTTTAACAGCGACGGCTTTCAGGTCGGCACGTCCGATTTAGCCAATGCCGACACTCAGACCTGTTACTACACCGCGCTTGCTAACAATGGCGGCGATCTAGCAGTAGGGCACGTCACGGGCGACAGCAGTGATAACCGCGCCATTGACATATCGAGCACATCGCTTGGCGCAATCGCCGACTTCTCGCCCGAGTTTGTCCTGGTCCAGACCGACGACAACTCCAACAGCGAAGCGATGTTTCGCACAACCGCAATGAGCGGTGACAAGAGCTGCTTTTTCCAGGCTTTTGCCTGCATGTCCAACGGCATTCAGGCTTTCAATGGCAGCGGCTTTGAGGTCGGGACCGATGCGACGGTCAATCGCTCGGGGCAAAACGTTTTTTATTTGGCCATCAAGGCGGTCAGCGGAAGCACCTCGGCCAGTAGCTATGTCGGCAATGCGGTCGGCGATGGTGTCACCAACGATAATCGTGCTGTAACTCTACCGGGCTTCTTACCGCAGTTTGTCATTATCAAAGGCGAGAGCGGCTCGCGCGTGGCGATCTGGCGCTTCAAGGACAATACCGGTGACGCAGCGTTTTCGAGCGATGCCGATGTCAGCACCGACCGAATCCAGCAGTTTTTATCGACCGGCTTTGAGGTCGGCACCGCGCTTAGCGTCAACGAGAACACCGTCACGATGTATTACTACGCACTCAAAGCGGTCCCGGCTGCACCTGCAACCGTGCGCCGGCACAGACCAGTGGTGATCCAATGAAGAGAATATTGGCGGTCTTTTTATTTTTACTTGCGGCGACAAGCGCCCAAGCGGCTACCCGCTACGTGGATGCGCTGACCCCATCGGGATGCTCGGGAAATTACAGCGTGAGCGCGCGCAACTGTTCCGGCGGCGCGGGGAGCCCCACCGCTTACGCCACTATTGCGACGGCGATTAGCGCAAGCTCGGGCGGTGTGGGCGACGTCATCGACATACGGGGCGGCACCTACGCCGAGAACATGACCATCGCCCAGCTCGCCTCCAAGAGTGGGTCGAGTTATTCCAACGCCCTTGTGATCCAAGGACACACCGGCGAAGTGGCAACGCTTAGGACCCCGGGTGGAGTGGGGTGTGTGGGCGCCGGGGATAACGGCACCACGATGCGCTACATTATTTTTAAGGATCTGGTGTGCGACGGCTCGAACAATGGTGCAACCACCAGCGATGTTGACGGCGTGGGCATCGGCGGCGGTGCCAACGGCGGCGCGATCGATCACCTAAAATTCGACAATATCGAGGTAAAGAACTATTCGGGACAGGGCTATCAAGTCGGCGGTGGCGATCGCATCGGGAGCGACATCTGGATTACTGGCGGCTCGGTCCATGACGGCGGTGGCGGGACGTTTACCCAGTCCGACCAGCGTCACTGCTGGTATATTCATACCGATAGAAACTTGATCGAGAACACGACTTGCTACAATTATCAAAATTACGGGATTCATAACTACCTAAGCGGGGCAAGCGGCTCAAGCGCACCGTCGAACAACATCTATCGAAATATTACCATCCACGATGTTGGGCTCGACCATCGCTTTGCCAACTTTGCCGTCGGGCTCTATTCGGGCGACAACAACCTCGCATATAACATCCTCATTTATAATAGCTGGAACGGCGCGGACATCGGTTACAGCGGGTCCAACAACAAGCTAATCAACCTGACCATCTACGGCGGCACCGGGGCATTCGGTGTCATCCATTGCGATACGGCGCCGGGGGCGGTCATTAAAAACAACCTGCTCGTTTCCAATAACGTCAACAGCATCGATACCGCAGCGTGCAGCTCCCCCACGGTCGATCATAATTTTTCCAGCACCGCGGCCTCCACGATCTTTGTGGCGCCCACGGCGAGCACTCCCAACTTTCACTTGAACTCCAACGCGACCACTACCGCCAACGTTATCAATCAGGGAACCGATGCCTCCGCGAGCGCCAGTTGCACGCCGAGCGTTACCTGCACGGACATAGCCGGCGTAACCAGGCCGCAAGGTTCGGGCTGGGACATCGGCGCCTACGAGTTTGTCGGCGGGACGCTTCCGGTCGTTACCATCACCTCGCCGACTTCCAACCCGAGCGTGACCGTCGGCACCTCGACCATCACCCTCGGAGGGACGAGCACGCTACCATGAAATATCTAATGGCGTTATTGCTCGCGTTTTTTGCCGCCGATGCTTACGGCGCAACCCTCTACGTCGATAAGGACAACTCCTGTCCCGGCTCGGGAACGACAGGGAGTCCCTACTGCTCTATCCAAAACGCCTTTGATGTTGTCAACGCGGGCGATTCGATCCGCATAAGGGATGCGGCGAGTAACTACACCACCAACTCCACCCTCTCGCGCAGCGGCACAAGCGCAAACCCGATCATCATCGAGCCGGATACGGGGCATAACCCCAACCTGGTCATGCAGTTGGATATCAACGACGCGAACTACATCACGGTACGAAATCTCCGGTGGGATGCCTGCTCCACGGCTAACACTGCGGGCAGCGCCGTGCACGCCAAAGCTGACACCGTGGACACGGTGGGAATTACCGTCAGCGGGCTTACAATCAACTGCTGGGGCGGGACGACTCAGGGGAGCACCGGTAAGACGATCAGGCCGATCTTCATCGAAGGCAACTGGTCCAGCCCCCATCGTATCACCGCCATCGTGACTCAGAACACGATCACTAACCCGATCTACACCGGCATCGAGCTGATGCACACGCTCAATACCCAGGTCACGTTCAACACAATCACTCAGGTGCGCTGCGGTGTGATTGACGGGCATCGCCAGCACCAGGGGGTCTATCTAAGCGGAGGCTCGGGCGGAGAGACAAATCTTAGCAGCACGATCAGCGACAATGTAATCAGCGACTTTCAGGATCTAGCCGCCTGCTATGCAGCCGTCACCAATCCACCCAACGCGCCGACATTCGACAACCTGACCGCCGGTATCTACTGCGATGCCGGCGATAGAACTTCCACGGTCAGGCGAAACAGGATTTTTAATTACAACGGAACCAATAGCATTCATGGCGGCGGCGGCTTCGCGGGAGTTTTTTATGAGGCCGACTGCAGCACCGCAACCATCTCGTATAACCAGATTTATAACGCCCACGCTTTGGCCTCCAGGGGATTTCAGACGCGAGGGAGTAGCTGCACCGGCAACACCGGCAATGTGATCGATCACAACTCAGTCTACGATGTTGATACCCACGGGATGCAGTTCTTTCAGGCCGGCTCCAATACGATAGTCAGGAACAATATTTTTGTCGTCAATTCCAGCGTGCAGGGTGTGGTGTCGGTAGACGCAGCCTCCGCAAGCTGCACCGGGAACGTATTTTCAAACAACATTTATTACCGCACCGACGGCGGTACTTTGCACTGGCAATGGTCCAATGGGACTGACACCACATCTCTAGCAACCTGGCGCTCGCTCTCGGGCGACAATACGACGAGCCTCCAGACCAATCCGCTGTTTACCAACCCCGGTGCCGGCGACTTGACCCTGCAGTCCTCTAGCCCTGCGCGAGGGGCCGGGACGGGCGGCACCGATATTGGCGCAATCGCATCCACGGGCAGCATCACCTGGGTCAATGACCGCGGTGGCTCGGGCACTGCCACAGGAACCGCCAATTGGACCGCCTCCAATATTCCGCTCAAGCCGGGTGTCAATAACATTACGATCACCGCCACCGACTCAAACCTAAACGCGAGCACCGACAGCATCGCAGTCACTTACGCCCCGACCTTTCCCGGCAATACCCTGGCCGTAGCACTGGGGTTTGAAACCGGCAGCGGCACAAGCGCCACCGACTCAAGCGGCAACGGCAATACCGGCACGCTCACGGGCGGTATGACCTGGGCAACCAATGGGCGCTACGGCAAGGCGCTTTCTTTTAACGGCACCACGGGTTATGTCGATATCGCCTCGGCCAACACACTCGATTTTACCCAGTCCTTTACCATCTCAGCCTGGGTAAACCCGGCCAACCCGCACACCGACTTTCGCGCAGTGGTACATAAAATTTCATCCACGGGCGACGGCACACCGTCCTCGCCCTACGAGCTTTATGCAAGCTCTACCTCTTTTGGCGGGTGTGGCGACGGGGAGGTTTTGGGCACGTTCACTACCAATGGCACATCAACGCCGCGCTTTACCGTCTGTAATGCAACGCCGCTTCCAATCGGCACATGGACCCATCTCGCGCTTACCTACGACGGCGCAAACTTAAAGCTTTATAAAAACGGCGTGCTCATAACCACTACGCCAGCGACCGGCTACATCGAGCCGTCCACGTTCGCACTACGGGTTGGGAACAGCGAGTTCGGCGAGTACTTCGACGGCATGATCGATGAGGTCCGGGTTTATAACTGGGGCATCCCGGTCACTGCGGGCGGGAACACAACGTTCGGCGCCGCTTGCGCTGCTTCAGGCTCAGTCCAGACCAACATCGCCACGCCTAGCGTGATCGGCGATGCCAACTGTCCCGTTGTGCCGGTGATCGCGCCCAGCAACTTCCAGATAGGCGCCGGATCGACCTTCGAAATAGGCGCCAGTTCGACGTTTCAAATCAATGGATTCTAAAGCATTACCCTTTGGGAGAATCTTATGTGGAAAGGCATACTTCTAGTAGCGGGGCTGCTCCTCGGGATTCCCGGACTCACCTACGCGCAGACCTGTCTCCAGGCGGACTTGACTCATCCGACTCAGGCCACGCTCACATGGCAGGATAATTCCACCAACGAGACCGGCTTTGTCCTGGAGCGCCAGTTAAACGGCGGGTCGTTTGCGGCACTCGCGCCGATTGCGGCCAACACCACACAGGTGGTCGACACGACGGTGGTGCGCGATCCCCTGATAACCAACACTTATACCTACCGGCTGAAGGCCGTGCTTGTGCCTACGAGCGGTCCCACGGTGTCGAGCACCTACTCCAATCTCGCGTGTATCGCCTTTCTTCCGCCGCCTCCACCGGCGACGCCACCCAATGCCCCCAGCGGGTTTACGGTCTCGCAAAACTCCGCCTCCCCCACAGACACGCTATCGCTCACATGGGACGACGTGGCGAATGAGACGAGTTACGAGGTGGTCGGCAGGACGGCAAACGGCCCGAGAGCCTTTGTGAAGCGAGCCACCCTCCCGGCCGACACAACCAACTGGGATTGGACCGGCTTAAAGGCGCACACGAGTTACTGCGGAAAAGTGAGGGGGCTTAATGCCAAGGGTGCGAGCGCTTACACCCCGCTTTCCTGTAACACGACCAGCCGATGAGCGACGTTAAGACCCAAGAAGAACTCCAAGAAGATCTCCGCCTGGTGATCCGCAACTGGACCATGCGCCAGAAGTACGAAGCGCTAAAATATCTCTACGCTCTGCTTAACGTCAAAATAGATGACCTGCCGGCGAAAATAGCTCAAGCGTACAGGGCCGAGGTCAAAGAAGGAAAGGAAGGCCCCCATGAGTAAGACCGAATCGGTTATCTGGACGGCGGCAGGGCTCATGCTCGCGCTGTTTCTCGCCTCGAGCTGCGGGGCGGCATACTTTAGCGCCAAGACCGTGGCAACTTATAGAATACTCCCGGACGGCACGCTTGAGGCGTCGTATGACAGCTCAAAAGAGCAGCAGGGACTTGACCTCGACATCGAGAATGACAACGGCAAGCTAAAGATCGTAAAAATCCACGCCGATCGATCGGGCACCAACGAGTCGGCGATCAATGCCGCCCTGCAAGCGAATCTAAAGCTCCTGGGGATCATCGACTCCATGATTCAAGCCGCCGCCACGCCAAAATGACCAGCCCGCTCCACTGCGCGATTCGCTATTACAGCGCCGTTCAAGCCGCGCTCAAGGGCTACCCAGCCTCCATCGATCTTGACCCCGCGCTTATTACAGCGATCATCCTTCAGGAATCGGGCGGAAACCCATGGGCGTATAACCCTGAACCCCGCTACCGCTGGTTTTGGAACGTCAAGAACGATTCGGTGTTTCGAAAGGTTGCGGATTCCGAAATCGCTTCAAAAACCCCGCCTAATGACTTTCCTTGCCTCGCAGGCGACCCCGATCAGGAGTGGTGGGGCCAGCAGGCTTCCTGGGGCCTGATGCAGCTCATGGGCGCAGGAGCGCGCGAGGAGCACTTTCGCGGCGGCTTCTTAACCGAGCTCTGCGACCCCTACGTCAATATCGAGTTCGGGATCAAGCACTGGTGGGTCTACGCGAGCCAGTTTGGGAATCGAAACAAGCACGATGCACTGCTCCGCTGGAATGGCGGCAACCTCGACTATCCCGATCAGGTATTGGAGAAGGCCCTAGCCGTCACCGCAGCGCTCTGAAAATCACTTCTTTTGCCAGCGCTCGGGGATATCCAGGGGCGGGTAGAATTTACTGCCCTTTGCTTTCAATGTTTGAAGTGTTGTCTCGATCCGAATCACGCGCCGTTTTATGCCATCGTGAGTTTCCGCAACGTGGTCGTGTAACAAAGTGCGGTACATCACGAGATCATCCTCGAACATGGCGATAGCAGCGACAACTCGGCTGTCTCTGTCACGCACGATACATTCAAGCTCATCCACGCGGCGGCGGAGCCGAATAATCTCAAACTGGTAGTCGTTGGGAATCTGATCGGCGTCAGAAGCGTTTTCAACCCCTGCGTTGGCGATCATGTCAACGGTGTCGGAACCACGGTGTCGGGGCACAACCTTATGTTGAGCAACAGGGAAGCCAAGAGACCGGCGCGGCTTGTTGTCAGTAATAGGTAAGTTGTTGGAATTATTGGGAATAGCTTCGGAAGGTTGACATAATATATCGAGTAGGCCATGCGATTTTTGATATAACTCACCGTATTCCTGACGTTTCTTCAAGACATTCACACGGCGATTATCAGACGTTTCCCGATTATCTACGACCAGCCTTACTCTTAGGCGCCTTACCAGATCCCATACTTCCTTCCGATTCATCATCCCCCTCAGGTAAAAAATGCTGTGCCCCAAGGATGCCATAGCGAATGGCGAGGGGCACGAGTTTCATAAATATTCTGAAGTGCTGTTCCCACTCGGGTGCGTAGTATTTTATTTTTGAAATAGTCGGCGAGTCGGTGCCGATCTCGACCGCAAGCCTGGCTTGCTGCTCATAGTAGGGCGTTCCTTTCTTCAGCAATTCCTTAACGATGTCGGACAACTGGGGCGGTGTCAAAATATTTTTACAAGGTGCCATGATTTTCTGTTGACTTTCTGTTTGGCAATTGGCATATAGTACGTAACATCCGCATCACGCATCACTCATTAGTGAGCATTTAGGAGTAGCACAATGGCGCGAAAATTAAAAGAGCGAAAGTGCAAGAACAGGAAATGCCGCGAGGAGTTCTCGCCCAGGACAGAATGGCAGAAATACTGTTCGGTGCGCTGTCGCTCGGCGGTTCTCAATCGGAAAAACGCCGCCCTGATCCGCAAAGGCAAACTGCTTGAGCAGCAGCAGGAGCAGCAGGGGGCGGCGTGATTATGAAATCAGGACTTCACGCGCATTTTTGCGAGAACTGCCAGAAGGACGTTGACTGTCCGCAGATCACACACTGCAAGCGGCCCGCGACAACTCCGTGTATCGACTGCCGCGCGGCTGAGTTTGCCAAGCACGAGAGTGGCTTCAGTCGAGACGAAGAAGAACGCTACGTCAAGGAAATGAAGAGACAGGAGCGGCAGAACGATTTCATCGAGGGGCTAAAGTGCATCAAGCGCGCCGAGGAGCAATTTTACCAGACCGGGAAGAAGTGGCCGAAGGAGTAAGTCATGTTGACATGCGGAAAGCTCGATCACTGCGCCAATAGTAAGTGTCTGGCGATATTCCTAACACCGTCGAAGTACGAGTCGCTCATGTCCTTCTGCCCTCTATGCCGACAGGCAATCAAGGACGAAGTAGAAGCACTAGATCATTTGTTAGAGGACGCCGAAGACGATGGATCATCAAACTAGTAAGTTTTGTGAGTGCGGGTGCGGAAAGGGAACAGCGAATCGTTTTGTGCATGGCCACAACGGGGTTTAGAACAACAGGAACGATTTTTAATCTTTAAGTAACAAGGAAAGGAAAGTATATGGCACTGACCCATGGCCGGGGAATAGTTGAGTTAAAGAACAGGCGGATACGCGCGGACTATCCCGTCACGCTGTTAGTGATCGCGTTGGCCCTGGGTTTTTTTGTGGGGTTTTTCGTTGCCGCGATGATCATCGACGCACAGAACGGCTACGAGGTGCCGTCGCGGGGAAGGAGGTTGGAAGTAGTGCCAGCGCCGCGAGAGCCGAGAGAGGGGGAGACTTACTATGAACAAAGATATCAGCCTGCGTGATTATTGGAAGCAGTTTCGCACAGCCGAGGAAGTAAGCCGCGATGAGAAGTACGACGCCCACATAGCCAATGATTGCGATTGGGAGAGTTGCGAGTGGTGCATCGCGGAGGAGGAAGGTCGAAACATTTATGAGTAAAGTGATGAAGTCCATCACGCTACTTTTGAGCGAGGCGGACTGGGAGGACATAAAATCAGGCGGCATCAACGTCATGGCAGTAAATCAAGCGATTGTGATTCACCTCATGCCTCAAAAGTTACTAGAGCCTGATGAGGAAAAGAAGGGAGATGAGGAGCATGGAAGTAGGAGAAGAGGACGTTAGAAAAGCCGTGGAGGAGCTTTTCACCAACGGCATGGGGGCTAAGGCCGAGAGGATAGTGCTGGTCGCCCAGGACGGGCGCGACCTTGGCGGCTGGGGGAAAAAGCCGCTGATCGATCAACTGTGCCGGTCTTTCGGGATCGTGCAAAAAACAACCAAGTAGAAAAATAGAAAGGGTAATGAAATGGAACCAAGCAACAACAAAAATACCGCGCCGCCGGCGGATAACCCGTTTGCGGCGTCGGGTCTGTTTATGAAATCGGCCGATACCTGGTCGCCGTTCAAGATGTCGGCTGAAGGTTTCGCCGGCGGCGGAAAGACCTTCACGCTTTGCTGCGCGGCGGTTGGAATCTGGATGGCCGAGGGCAGGACGGGCAACGTCATCCTTCAGGACACCGAGAAGTCGGTCAAGTTTATCATCCCGTTCTTTCGTCAATTCGGGCTGATCGAAGGAAAGAATTTCTTTGTCACTCACTCGCGCGACCTTCTGGTGTGGAACAAGCTCCTAAATCTCTGCGAGCAAAACCGCGGCACCATTTTTATGACCGACACCGTGACGCACGTCTATGAGCAGATGATGGTGCAGTTCGAGAGGGACAACGGGCGCAAGGTCAAGTACCCGCAAGACGCGCTCGTGATCAAGCCGATGTGGAAGGAGAAATTCTCCACACCGTTTACCAACGCCGTCAATACTCACCTTCTTTTCACTGGGAGAGCCGCTTTTGAGTATTCCATGATGACCGACGAGGACACCGGGAAAAAGAGCTTTGAGGCAACGGGCGTCAAGATGCGCGGCGATAATGAGCTCCTATACGAGCCCGATGTCGTTCTCCTGATGGAAAGAGCGCAGCACATGGAAGACTCCCGGGTGATGATAGCCCGCAAGGCCACGGTGCTGAAAGACCGCTCGCGCCAGATCGACGGCAAGGAGTTTTTGCTTTTCACCGAGGATGAGCAGGGCAAGAAGTACACCGATGAGCAACTACAGAAAAACGCCTGGTCCATCTTTGAGCCGGTCTACAAGATACTGGCCACCGGGAATAAGACCGTAGAGCCGCCGACCGAATCGGACAAGGCGCTCGGGACACTGTTCACCAAGGGCGGCGGGGAAGCGTTTTACCAGCAGAGGCTACGCGCCGAGCGGACGGTGGAAGAGATTGTCGGAGTCTACAATCAGTGGGGGCTTGGCGGCAGCGGCGGCGCGGAGAAGTCGGTTAGGGCCATCCTCAACAACCTGATCTTCAATGTGCGCTCCACGGCGGGCCTAGTCGAGATTCATCCCGATAGGCTCACGGCCGGGGTCGATACAATCGATTATCTTTCCAGGTTTGCCGCCAAACACATGGAGTTTATCGACAAGGCGTTTAATGCGAGTCAGTTCGATAAGATCACCGATTTTTTCACCGAGGCGAAGGTGAAGTACGAGGAGGAGTTAGAAAGGGCCAAGCAGAGCCAATCGCCTACGGTCCAATTACCGCCGAGTGATGACGACATCCCGGAGTTTGCGAGCAAGCCAAGCCCACAGCAGCCCACAGAGGCGCCCAAGCCGCAGGGCGCCGTAGCCCCCAACCTCGGAATATCGCCCGAAGACAAGAAGGCCATCGAGGCGGCGACGACACGCGACATCGAGGATACGCTCATGGACGCCAAGAAGCAGGGCGATCTTGACGCCAAGTTTGCCGAGTTCGGGGCGGTCATTTCCGGGCTATCCGAGGAGAACCGTAAGCGCGTCCACCGGGCCTATAACACCAAGCGCACACAGTTAAGGCGCGCGGGGTCGTCCAAAGCGGAAGAGCCGAGCCAGGGAGAGATGGTTTAAGCCAATGAGCCTCTTTCTGGTCCAGGATGGCGACCGCCCGATGTGGGTGATTGCTTTGTCGTTTGCTGAGGCCGTCAGGAAGTGGCGCGAGCTTATCGCCGAGGAAAACGGTTGTGCCGAGGCCGATGTCGCCGGCCCGACCGGCATCCAGCATATCTGCGATGACGATGAGTTCATCGCATGAGGATTTAACCCACAGGCGCTAGGGGTACGTCAGGCATGTTCCGACAGGTCCGCGTGCAACAGTCGGGCGAAAACTTGACGCGGGACGTGCGCCGCATGGAGGGCTGGGGACTGTCCTTGGGTGTAGCCCCGCGTGTCAACTGAGGAATAGTTACCCAGCCAAAACCAAGAGAAAGGGAAAACCTATGAGTTACCGTGACCTAAACGATTCTTTAAACGATTACTGGGCGGATAGGCGCTGCGTTAAGTGCGATCGCAACTTGGACCGGCGCGGCGCCCATTGCTCCTCGTGCATGGAGGAAATTCAGGAGGAGCTCGATCACGCCGAGGTGGAAAACGCTCTCAGTAAGAAGCCGGTCTATGCCTGGAAGTTACTGAACGATGAGTTCCAGAAGATTTTCAGAAAATGAAAGACGCCAAGGACGATATCTACGCCAAGTTCGATGTGCTCGAAGAAGACATTACGACCGCCGCCAACTTGGCCGTCTCTCTACACCAGCACACGCTGGCGTCGGTGCTTTGGATGCAAGTGGCGGCGGTCGTTTATGCTCGAAATGGGCACATCACTGAAGCGGTTGCGATGATGAAGGAGATGGCCGAGGCGTGCTGCGAGATCGGCAATAGGTACATGAAGGAGCATTTCTGACGCCGCCGCTCCCGCCCAAGATGATAGCGATCTATCGGAAGGTATTTTGGTTTTGCTCGAACTGCGCGACCACCAACAATTTAACAAAGGAGTTATGCCGCAACTGCAAAGCGCCAAATGGGAGAAAGGAAGATGCCGTGGATCGAATCTCACACAGTTCTACTCAGGCACAGAAAAACGATCATGTTAGCAAACGCACTAGGTATTAAACCAGTCCACGCCATCGGCCACCTCCACGCACTTTGGCATAACGCCCTTGAGCAGCAGGAGGACGGAGACCTGTCCGGCTGGCCCAACGGGATGATCGCTCGGATGGCGGCATTTGAGGGGAACGAGGACGGTTTTGTCCGTGCGCTCAATGCTTGTGGATGGCTTGATGAGAAGATTTTACACGACTGGTTAGACTACGCGGGACCGTATTTAGCAAAAAAGTATCACAATTCTCGAAGACGCTATTTACAAGAGATTTGGATTAAGCACGATAGAAGGTATGGAAAACACAAGGGAATCTCTACTTCCTTAAGGAAACAAAAAGGAAGTAAAAAGGAAACCGCACCCATCTTATATAATGTTATCTCTTCTAATCTTATCTCTGATCTTAAAGAGGGGGATTGTAAGGGGGAGGGGCAAGGCCGCCGTGTCACCCGCCTGATGTCGGACGATTTCATGCTGCCGGATTGGATGCCGCAGTCCGAGTGGCAGGAATTTCTAGCCCACAGAAAGAGAAAACGGGCCCCGGTCACGGAAACGATAGCGAAGCGGATTATCAATGTTCTTAGGGAGTTGATGGGGTTAGGCCATGCGCCAGCCGCCGTGCTCAGTGAAGCGATAGACCGAAACTGGACTGCAATCAAAGTTGACTGGATACACAACCAGCAATCGGGAGGAGGCTCGAATGGAAGAGTCGCAGAACCGAAAGGGTTTGCAGCGCTCAGAGAATTCCAAAAAATCAGGGACGGATCGCCAAACAGACGCTGATGAATTTCGCACATTTTTCGATGACTTATGGGCGCGGCTCTGTGCGGCATTTCCACGCACGGAGGTAACGATTGCGACCACCGCGCTCTACTACGAGAGGCTCCAGCGCTTCAAGCCAGAGCAATTGCGTCGAGCCGCAGACATTCTGATCGACAACTGTGAATATTTCCCGACAGTTGCCGAAGTGATCTCCACAATCCAGCGGCTACCCAAGCCCAAGCCGCCAATTCTGCTCGAGGAGAGGCCGGACCCCGAGGTGGTTAAAAAAGCGCGGCAGCTTTTGACCGACCTGATTGAGGAGAAATCCATACCCAGGACCGCCGATGACGAGGGGGCGCGAAGAAAGCTCATCCGCGAGCAGGCGGCGCTCCTTCGAAGACAGGAGGCAACGATCAATGGGAAAGAAAAAGCGTCCTAGGCGGGTCTACATCCCGCCGCTTGGCGACCGGCGCAACGTGGAAAGGGGCAAGCAGTGGCTGAAAGAAATGATCGATGGGATCGGCAAGAAGAAACCCGAGGAGATTATCTCCAGCATGATCCCGCCAAAAGACCGCTCCTCGACGGAGTGACTTGCCCGTGCTGCGGGACGCTGGCCTGGATCCGGGGCGTGTGCCACGCCACTTACGTGATGGCGCGCCGGATGACTCTGACGGGGGAGACGACCTGGAAGGATCTCGAGGAGCGGGGCGTGGTGCTCCCCTCGCGCCAGGGGCAGCAGGCCAACTCGCGGGCAACCGAACGGCGGCGATATCTGAACCAAAACCAGGAGGGGAAAAATGGCGGCAACCAAAACCATAGTGGCAACCGAGACGCACAAGCGAAAGGACTGGACGATTGTTCTCACGGGAACGGGGAAGGAGTCACGCGACGCGACGGTGAAAGCATTAAGCGTGCTTGATGCCAAGGGGTTAAAGATCGTGAGCGGGGCGAGTCCGTTTGCGGAGTCCAAGCGGCGAAAGCCCAAGGCAAAGGTCCAGGCGCTGCCGCTGCTGTACGACATCGACATGCCACCTACCACGGACGTACACGGACGTGAATAATTGATGCCACAAAAATGCCACAAAAAAAATGATTACTCCGTCCGCACTAATGGCCAGTAAAGCGGCTCAGAGTCGTAGGCTGAACATACGGATGCAGCGCAACGTGCGGGAAGCAAGCTGCCCCAAACGCCAGGGTGATAATGCGGAAGCCGTTAGCCGAGGCGATCCAACAGGGCGAACGTTAAGTATCGGCTTTAATAGCGCGATAGCGGAGCTAAAACGATGCCAATGTGCCGGCGGTGTAGAAAGCCGATGGTAAAACGATGAGCGAGGACCACGCAAAATACAATGTCGGCTGTCTCGAACAACTCAGGCGCGAGTTGGCCGCACAGATAAAAAAATATCCGCGTCAAATGGCGTGGATCGAGATTGAGCTGGCGCGGGCCAAGATAATTGCGGAGGAACGATGAGTTAAATATGAGAATTGTCAACCTTGAAGAAATCAAACTTTATTCAGGCGCGCACGAGCCTGACGGCAAAATGTGCGCGATGGAGTTAGCGGCGTACATTGCCGAAGAACCGTGGGGCGACCACCCCAAATGTGTCGCGCCAACTATCGCTACTTTCATGCGCAACTGGAACGATTCTTTGAATGACGATGATCGGCAAATGCTAAAGCCGTATGTGGCAAAGTGTATCAATACCGTCGGTACGGAAGACCACGAAGCTAGTCGTGCGTGGCTTGCGATCGATTGGCTTGCTCGTGAATGTGCGCCCGCTTTTTTGCGGCTTGCTGGATTGACCGTACACGCCGACACGCTTGAATACTTAGCTGCATTGGACGGCGTTAGGGCTGCTGAACGTGCTCAGCCGTCTTTGGCCGCAGCACGGGTCGCAGCACGGGACGCAGCAGGGGACGCAGCACGGGTCGCAGCAGGGGACGCAGCATGGGCCGCAGCACGGGTCGCAGCATGGGTCGC